>ENA-UOOE01000007-UOOE01000007.1-fermentation-metagenome-genome-assembly--contig:-NODE-7-length-274545-cov-129.225873_pt1 | contig 274545 bp, 238 predicted proteins | sample MGYA00245776_ERZ724021 | MGnify/ENA primary metagenome ERZ724021 (study PRJEB28704, sample SAMN03018321) | fermentation metagenome | biome: anthropogenic terrestrial biome; feature: soil... | reverse complement strand
AAAATAAAGCAAACTACATAAAAGTGACAATAGGTTCAAAAGCTCCAGTTGCAGACTTCTGGGGAACGCCGATCTCAGGAAAAGCACCATTAAAAGTAACATTTAAAGAGACAAGCAAAGGGTCACCAACTGCATGGAAATGGGATTTCGGTGATGGAACATCGTCAACAGAAAAGAACCCAACACACACATATTCAAAAACAGGAACTTATACGGTTAAACTTACAGCAACAAATGAAGCAGGTAGTAGTACAAAAAATAAAGCAAACTACATAAAAGTGATAAAGATCTGAACGCGCTATGAAAGTAAGTTTTACTGACTAAATAGAAGGTTCATCTAATTGTCTGAAAAGTGAACTACTCAGAAAACGAACAAAAAAGAGACTATTCAGTTTTGGAATAAAGAATATCAATAGCCATCTTTTATAGCATTCAAGGGATAAATATTATTCAACCAGTTTCCGTTAATCGTTGGCTATTGATTGCTTTTTTTATTTTTGTTTATTAATTAGTAATCACATATCTGTGATGTCAAAATCAAACTCTATCAACTGATTTTGAGTAAGTGAAGTGGTTACAAAAAAATAGAAAGATTACAATGAGAACAGAGGAATAAAAAATAGATATCAGGTTTTTATGCAGGAAAACAGTTGATAAATATTTTATTAATCCATCTTAATATTTAGATTCAGTTTCTTTTTACAGATTTCTTCTTACTCCCAAATTCGAGGATACATTGAAATTAACACATATTTTGGGATTAATTTACTGTTTATTTTAGAAATCAATTTATAGTTGTCAAATAAAAATACAATAATTAAACAAAATAATGCTTAATTGAGGTAGATAGACAGAAATACTACCTTAAAGTGAAATTAAAAACAAATAATTAGTTAGCATCTACTTTTTAAAAATAAATGGTATAAAATAGGAATGCTTATATTAATTTATATTCGTTTTCTTCAAGTCAAAGTGATTTTTATCTGAAGAATTTTACAATGGATAGATTAATTCTTTGGATAAGAACAATCCTTGTATCCGTGAATTCAAACGGGCATTCGTTGTAAACAAGTTATTTAGTTACAATAGAAGTCGCCCAAAACTTCTTTTAATTAGCGGAGGAATTAGAATAAAAAAATTAAACCCCTTGTTAGTAGCTTTTTTAATTTTATTATTCATATCCGGCACCGGAGCTGCGGCTGAAATTATAGTTCAGCCAGGAAGTTCAATTCAAAAAGCTGTTAATAGTTCGACTTCAGGCGATATAATAACTATAAAACCCGGAACCTATATTGAAAATATCAACGTAACTAAAGGTAATCTTACAATCAGGTCCGAGTCTGGAAACCCTGATAACACAATAATCAAAGCTAAAAGTTCAGGAGCCAATGTGTTTCTCCTGCAGGGAAGCAATATAAAAATAACTGGGCTCAAGATTATGGGGGCAACCCGATCCGGCTATTCAGGAATCTGCTTGTCTTCATGCAGTAACTGCATAATAGAGAACAACAAAATTTTGAGCAACTGTTATGGAATCTATGTTCTGCGTTCCAAAGGGGACACTCTCTCAAAGAATACGGCTACAAATAATAAAGATTATGGGATTGTGCTTGGGACGGCCACAAGCAATACTCTCTCAGGAAATAAGGCTATTAATAACGGTCGTGGGATTCATGTTGGTAGCTCTGACGGCAATACCTTCTCAGGCAATACAATTCAAGGCAGCAGTGTTTATGGGCTTTATGTCTGTCCCAGAAGTGATAGTAATCAGATTTACAACAATTATTTCAATGACACTAACATGACTATTCGAAACGGAATCGGAAACTACTATTACACCACAAAAACCTCAGGTACCAATATTGTAGGCGGCCCGTATATAGGAGGAAACTTCTGGGGAAAACCTGATGGTACCGGATTTTCCAATACTGCAGTAGATAACAATAGAGACGGAATTTCCGATTCTGCGTATAAAAATATAACAAGTAGCATCTATTCTGACAACCTGCCTCTTGTTAATAAATCCGAGAAAATAAAACCGATTGCTGCGTTTTCGGCATTCCCTACATCAGGAAACGCACCTTTGAATGTCACTTTTACTGATAAAAGTACAGGAACCCCTACTGCATGGAAATGGACTTTTGGGGACGGAACAAATTCAACAATAAAGAATCCAAAGCATAAGTATTCAAAAGCAGGAAATTACACAGTGGCACTTACAGTAAGCAATGCTGCAGGTAGTAATACCACAACAAAAACGAACTATATAAAAGTGACAGCAACTACGATAAAACCAGTTGCAAGCTTCACAAGCAATGTAACATCAGGAAAAGTACCAGTAAACGTTGCTTTTACTGATAAAAGTACAGGAACCCCTACTGCGTGGAAATGGACTTTTGGAGATGGGACAACTTCAACGGCAAAAAATCCTACACATAAATATTCAAAAGCAGGAAATTACACAGTAGCACTTACGGTAAGCAATGCTGCAGGTAGTAATACCATAACAAAAACGAACTATATAAAAGTGTCAGGAACCTCTTCGCAGACCCCTGTTGCTGCGTTTTCGGCGTCCCCAACTTCTGGAAATACACCCTTGAATGTGACCTTTACTGACAGCAGTACAGGTTCGCCAACAACATGGAGCTGGAATTTTGGAGACGGGACCAGTGCAACAGTCAAGAACCCTGTACACACTTATTCGACAGCCGGAAGTTACAGTGTAACGCTTAAAGTAGGCAATTCTGCAGGCAATAATACGACAACGAAATCCAGTTACATAAAAGTGACAGCAAAAAATACAACGAATGCAACAATACCTGTTGTAAGCTTCTGGGGTTCACGAACTTCTGGAACAGCTCCTCTTACTATCACTTTTACCGACGCAAGTACAAACACCCCTACTTCCTGGTACTGGAGTTTTGGAGATGGAACCTATTCAACAGTACAGAGACCTAGGCACACTTATTCAAAAGCCGGAACCTATTCAGTAACACTTAAGGCAAGTAACGCAGCCGGCACCGGTACGAAGACCAGAGCCAATTATATAAAAATAACATAAGTAAAAGTAACACAAATAAAGTAACATAAGTGAAAGTAGCATAAGTAAAAGTAACATAAGTGAAAGTTTCATAAAGCCAGGTGTAAAAACCTGTTAATAAACAATTTAGTGCCTGAAGTTCAAATATGAACGACAGGCGACTCTTCTTTTTATTAAATGACAACACTGGATAACGAAATCGGTTTCCAAATACGTTTAATATATCAATCAGTTTTCCTAAAAAGTTTAAATTTTAGTATTTATCTCGAAGGATCTCAAAGCTTTTCAGCGAGGTTCCCGAAATCCACACGACTTGAAGCCTGGGAACTTGAAGTCTGGGATTCCGACTCATTTTTTGCGAGATTACTCGGCGTGAAGTGTGCAAAAAATTCTTCCACTACACTTCCTACATCCCTTGGTGCAATGTCAATGAACTCTCTCTTTTCTTCAGGCGGGAAATAATCAAAAACCGAAAATTTGCCGAGTTTACGCATCTGGGAGCCCTGGTAGCGAGAATCAAGGAGTATCCTTACTCCATAGTCGTGGGGAGAACGTACTACCCTTCCCATTGCCTGTCTTACCTTCCTGATTGTCGGCACCTGAACTGCAAACTCCCAACCTTCCCCGCAACCGAAAACCGCATCATAGGCAGATTCGACAGCTTTAATTCGATCATTCAGGGCAGGATATCCGACTCCAACTACAATTACTGTCCTGCCCCGGGAATCTCTGAAATCAACGCCTTCACTTAGCGTTCCCCAGAGATAGGTTATAAGTAAGGCTTTTCCTCCCTGCTCTCCTATTTTGAAAAACTCTCTCCGGATTTCCTGGGCTGAAACTCCGGTTTCATCAAGGAAAATAGGAATGGAAAGTTCAGGCTCAAGGAGTTTGGTATAGCGGAGCGCTTCAGCATAGCTCTGGAAGTAAATAATCACGTTCCCGGGTGATGCGACAGTAGCTGCAAGCAGGGCCTCTTTTAAGCTCTCAAGCGTGTCCGGACTGTCCCGGTTTTTTGCAAAAAGGGGAGGGATTGAAACCGCAAGGGTAAGCCTTCTTTCCCTGGGAAATGTCGTGCCGTAGGAAATCTCTTCCACTTCTCTTGAGATACCAAGTGTGGCTTTTATCATTTCAAAAGGCCGGAGTGTAGCCGACATAAGCACTGCCGAGTAAACGGAATCAAGCAAAGGCTGGGTCACGTTTTTAGGAATGCAGGTGAAAAGTTCAATCCTGCCGGTGACCCTATCGCTTTTGAAATCCCTGCGCACGTTCAGGACCGGATAGTAATTTTGTCTGTTGGAAAGTACAAGGTAAGAGGATAAAAAGTCGGCAACATAACGGATCTGGGAACGTTTCGGAACCGCAAGCAGGCCTTTTTTGTAATTATCCGCATAAATTTCTTCCAGCCTTCCTCCGAATTCACCAATTTCCCTCAGTCGGGTCAGTACCTTTTCTTCATCTTCAAAGCCCTCCTTTATCGCTTCTCGCAAAAAGCGAGCTTTCAGGATGTCAAGACGCTCATAAGGATCACTGATCTGAATGTCCTGCCAGTTCTTTCCAAGCCTGTTCCTTTCTCCGAATTTCAACTTTGAGTCATATGTATCCCTAAGAGCGGTCAGAAGGCAGGTAAATAGCCTTTTAGCATATAGTCGGGATGCATAGTCCTGGTCTAGAGGAATACCGCCTCCTAAGCCAGTTCCTTTCCCAAACATAAAGGAATTGTCAGGTTCGGGAGTTTCCCCTACTTCCGAGAGGGCTTTTTCAATAGTCAGTTCCGAGAGCATTATTGAAGAATGCGAACGGGCAGACGCCTCAATATTATGTGCCTCGTCAAAAATCAGGATAATATCTTCAGGGTCGCGTTCGAGCCACTTAAGCAGCATCATGAAAATTTCGGCACTGAGGACATGATGAAAATTGCAAATCAGGAGTTCAGCGTTTTTAAGTTCTTTTTTAAGCAGTTCATACCCGCACATATCCCGGTCTTCGGCATATTCCAGAATTTCTTCCGGGCTCCTTACATCGGAAAAAAGCCAGGTGGAAAATTCGTTACCTTCAAATTTCAAGACTTCATAGAGCTCCGGGCAGGAATTGCTCCTCAAAGCCCGAGATTTTTTCTTAGTTTCTTCGAGTTCTTTTTCAAGCTCCGTTCTCAGAGCGTAAAGGGCAGGGTCTTTTGTCCGCTTGTATTTCTCATAGGCATCTTTGAGCTCTTTTTCTTTTGAAGATACTTCTCGTTCAAGGTCAAGGAGATCATAGGTATTTTCTCCTTTAAGCCTGCATTCCTCATAATCGAGATTTTCAGGGCACATCGAAGTCTTGCCCTTAAAAACGATTGTTTTTATGTCGTTGCCCTGGGAAATCTCTCTTGCTTCATTTATAAACTGAACCATCTGCTGATGGACATTGGTGACTATAATAATGACCTTGTTGAGCTTTTTTCCTACACTCAATGCAGGAGCAAGTGCACTCAAAGTCTTGCCTGTCCCACAAGCCCCCTCAAAAAGCACTATTTTTTCGTTCAGGAGAGCTGAATGGATTTTCTCCATGGCTTCTGCCTGGTTAGGGTAACAACTCTGTTTCGTAAAATACCGCATATATCCGTTCTTTTGAGTCATACGTTTAACCTGGGATCTCTCCAATTTCTGATGTTCTCAGTAATTTCTTACCTGCCGATAATTAATAAATTGGACTTTCAAAAGTTTCAATGTTTCTGAAAATGTTGAAAAAGGAATATTAGTTCCGATTTTTAATTTGCTCAGTGCCAGCATATTATAGTGATTTAGAAATTTCTAATGCCCTTTTAGATATTCTTAATGCCTTAGGATCTTCCTTAATGTTTTAGATCTTCTGGATAAAAGTAAATTCAACACAAAGTTAAATACAGTAAGAGGATTTACTTTTACTTGTTGCGTGGGCGTTGTCTGTGTCTTTATATTGGCTTATCCTCGATGTCACGATCTATTTTTTCTGCCAGGCGATTACTGCTTATCCAGTAAGCATTCTCTTCCGAGATACTCATTTCCCCATTTGGAGAGAGCATCCAGAACCGGAAGAACGGTCTTTCCGAATTCAGTCAGTGAGTATTCAACTTTAGGAGGGATTTCAGGATAAACTTCCCTGAGAATAAGTCCATCTTCTTCGAGTTCTCTGAGCTGTTTCGTAAGCATTTTGGGTGAAATACCCTGCATGCTTTGCTGGAGTCCTGAAAAACGCAGTTTTTCTGTCCTCAACTGCCAGAGAATAATAGGCTTCCATTTGCCTCCAATTACCTCCAGGGTTGCTTCCACAGGACACTGGCAATGTTTGTTATTCCGTACCTCACTTACCATATGCTCACATAGTATCCATTTTGTTAGTTAGTATCCGGATTGCGTGTATAGTATATAAGTATAGTTACTGCAAATCAGATATCAATAAATACGTTTTCTTAAAGAAAGAAAAATCTGGCATAAATTAAAAAACTGATACGGTATAGATTCAAAGAAACGAAACTAAGGTTAGTACCTGGATTAAGGTTAGAACTAAATTCAGGTTAGGCCCAGATTGAGTTCAGACCGAGTTTAAAGAACAAGAGGATGAATAGAATGAAAGTTATAGGTATTGTAGGAAGCCCCCGAAAGAACGGAAATACGAATATTCTTGTCCAGCAGGTCCTGGAAGGCGCAGCAGAAGCAGGTGCCGAAACCCGGGCATTTATTCTCAACGAGATGAACTACAAAGGCTGCCAGGGCTGCGAATACTGCAAGAGCCATGACAAATGCAACCTTGAAGACGACCTTACGGAAGTATTCGATGAGCTTGCGTCAGCAGATGGAATTGTTTTAGGTTCTCCTATTTACTTTGGCCAGTTTACAGGCCAGATGAGGCTTTTCCTTGACCGCTGCTACTCCCTTATAAATGCAGATTTCTCTCCCCGTCTTCCTGCAGGAAAAAAAGCCGTGGTTATAGAAACTCAGGGAGATCTTAATCCTGAAACTTTTAAAAATGTATGTGAGGAATTCGCAGGGCAGATATCCGGCGTCATGCATGCAGAAGTAAAGGATATCCTTGTAGGAGTTGGCTATCACTTACCGGGAGAGGTTAAGGATAATATAGAGCTTATGGAAAAAGCGAAAAATGCGGGCCTTAACCTCTTCAAATAAAGAGATATAAAAGAAAACAAAACCGGAAAAAAAACGAAGCAGAAAAGAAAAATAAAACAAAACCTAGGAATAAACCAAATAGTGAAAGGAAAATAAAAAAAGAAATAAAAACAAAATGGGATATGAAACAAAAAACGGGAAATAGGATAGGGCGGGAGAAAACTGAAGTGAGACTTTCTCGCCCAGATATTTCAGAATGAATAGAAGGGGTCTCGACATGGAAACTCTTGAAGCAATACACACTCGCCGAAGCATTAGAAAATATACTGACAGACCAGTTCCGAGGGAGCTTGTTACTGAACTACTCAGAGCTGCAATGAGTGCTCCGTCTGCGGTCAATGCCCAGCCCTGGTTTTTCATTGTTGTTGATGACAGGAAGCTACTTGACGAAGTTCCCACGTTCAGCCCCTATGCAGGAATGTGCAGAGAAGCTCCTCTTGCAATTCTTGTCTGTGGAGATACAACGCTTGAAAAAGCTCCCGGATACTGGGTTCAGGACTGCTCGGCAGCTACTCAGAACCTTCTACTTGCAGCTCACGATGCCGGACTTGGGGCAGTCTGGACCGGGATTTATCCGAGGGGGGACCGGGTTGAAGGTTTTCGGAAAGCCTTTGGACTGCCTGAACATGTAATTCCTCTGGCCTTTGTACCAGTTGGTTATCCTGACCAGAAACCAGGCCCTCAGGAGAGGTTTGATAAAGCGAAAATTTACCACAACATGTACGGCCAGAGAAGAGAATGAAACCACAGCAAAGAAAAATAGATAAAGTGTGGAGTTCAGAAATATAATTTTTGCTAAGAGCTGGTGATTAATTGACATTACGAGTAGTTGCAAAAAATTATGTCAAGCCTGAAAAGGTTCAGGAATTCCTGGGACTGTGCAAAAGCCTTGTTGAATTATCATTAAAGGATGAAGGCTGCATAGATTATGGGCTTTATCAGGAGTTGGAGAATTCAGGGACTCTGACATTCTTAGAAGAGTGGAAAGATGAAAAAAGCCTGGATCAACATTTAAACTCCAATCATTTTAAAGAAATATTTCCTTTGCTTTCAGAGTATCTTGAAAAAGAGACTGAAATCAATGTGTACAGGAAAACACTTTGATTTGTCTGTCTGCGGCTTATATAGCTGCAATGAGCCTAACTATGATTTGTCTAGCTACGATTTATCTAATTGAAATTTATTCAGGAATAATTTGTTCAGATGTGACTTATCCTGGGGTATTTTATCTATTTCATTTTTAAAATCCTATTCTCGAACACTTTTTGGAAAAGCAGTATAAAATTCGGTGCAATAGAGAAAAAAGATCATCCACTGGGGGAATAAAGAAATGAAAGTTGTCGCGTTTAACGGAAGCCCGAGGAAGGAAGGGAACACGGCTGCCCTTATAAAGCATGTATTTACAGAACTTGAAAAGGAAGGAATAGAAACTGAAATTGTCCAGGTTGGCGGAAAGAGCATCCACGGCTGCACAGCCTGCGGGAAATGCTATGAAAATGCAGACAAAAAATGCGTAATTGACAAAGATATCGCCAATGAATGCATTGAAAAGATGCTTGAAGCCGATGGCATAATTCTAGCTTCGCCTACTTATTTTGCAGACCTGACTCCTGAACTCAAAGCTCTTATAGATAGGGCAGGTTTTGTTTCCGGTGCCAATGGCGGACTGTTTAAGCGAAAAGTTGGAGCAGCGGTTGTTGCAGTAAGGAGAGCTGGATCAGTTCACGTTTTTGACTCCATCAACCATTTCTTTACAATCTCCCAGATGATAATCCCGGGATCAAGCTACTGGAACATGGGAATAGGGCTTGCGGAAGGAGATGTTGAAAAAGACGAAGAGGGTATTCAAACCATGCAGGTTCTGGGCCAGAATATGGCATGGCTTTTGAAGAAGCTAAATGTGTGAATCATAGCCAGTTGTCCAAATCCCACAAGCCTTTTCTCAAAAGGTTTATGTTTTGACTCGCCATTCGTTGGCGAAGATGAGCATGGATTCTTTTCTGAGCTGTCCTATGAGGCAGATATTTGCTTTTTTTGCGGCCTCAACGCCTGAGTCGAAAGGCATGGCTTTGGTGGCGATCAGGGGGATTCCTGCCCGAGCAGCTTTTGTGACCATATACGCTGGCTGCCTGCCTGTAGAGAGCAGATAATGTTGTGAGAGGTCAAGGCCTTTGAGATAAGCGGCTCCTACGGCTTTGTCTACGGCATTGTGCCGGCCAACGTCGACAATCTGGACTACGAGTTTTCCGTTTTTATCTATCAGAGCTGCGAGATGTGTTCCTCTGGTAAGTTTGTATGTATCGGATTCAAGGTAGCTTATTCCTGCAAAGACGGTTTGCGGGTCGAAAACCGAATCCGAATCGACAAAGATTTCGCTACCGATCTTTTTATCTTTTTTGGCTTCTCCGGTGGTTTCGGTACTGGGGGCCTGTTTACCCTTTCGGGTCTGGACATGAACCTCGCTGCCTTCGGTCTCAACGTTTTCAATTTCCCTGAAGCTGACAACGCCTTCTGTGATCAGATGGCCGACTGCAAGCTCTTTTAGTTCGTATGGAGAGGAAAAAAGTGTCGTAAAGAGCTTTCCGTCAAGAAAAAGTTTAACAGGGCATTCCCTTGCGAGTAAAACTCTAATATCTTCGGTTCTGCCGTCTGAATGAATTCTTTTCGCATAGTAGGTAGTAGTATATTTTTCGGGCATATGGATCTATTTTCTCGCTTTTTCAGTGTATGGCGAACATATGTACCCATATGCCTTTTTCTTTTCCGTCAGTTAAGGCGGACTGCAAGGTAGTCGAGATGGAAGGTACCCTTTAGATTATTACCTTCAACTTTTAAGTTAAATATAAGGTCTGAGGGCGAAGTTGTTGATACCGAAATTGGACTACTACTATACAGCTTCCAGTTACCAGCAGGTAGCTGGGTTATCGAAGGAATCCTTTGCCCTGAAAGCGACATTTCCATTGTTGGCTCTTTATATTTTTTAGGATCGTCGTTATCGTACTTATAAATCATAAGAATTGTTGCTTGCTTTGGACTAACATCAAAAGCATCATAATTATTAAATCTGAATATAAACTCAATATTGTCCTTATTATTTAGAGGATCTGAAAACTCATTTTGGGGGCTATAAGAAATTAACTCTACACCTGGAGAATTTCCTGATGGTAATGGAAACTTTGAAGGATCATAGTCTTTAAAAATTGAAGGATCAGGAGACGTAGATAATGCTATTCCGTTATGTGTTCCAGTAAATGTGTCAAAACAATACCATTGTTTCAGCTTCATTACATTTCTAATCAAATTATAATCGAAATTATTTTCTGTCCCAAGCCCGGCACCGATAGTGGCTTTACTTACATAGAGCCCTTCAAGGGTCTTGTCGCCGTTAGGGAGGAAAGAGAAGCGAACGTGGCCAGAGCCTTGAAGGTATTGAACAGTGTAATCTTTCCCGTATTTGAGTCCTTTATCTTGTGCAATTTCATTGAAGTACGCAATCCAGGCATCGGGGTATTTTGTGGCAATTGTCAGGTCAAAGGCGTTGATACTTGAGCCAGTGCTATCATATACAGGCTCTGTTTTATATCCTGTTAATTGAAGCGGAATGATAGTATTTGAGGAGGTAGAATCTCGCTTGCCTGAAAGTTGAACTGCCTGAATTATGACTGTGCATTTGCTTTTGTCAGTTTCATCTTCTTCTATAGTGATTGCAGGCGGCTGTCTCATAACAGAATTTTCACCGTTTGCAAGAATTAAGGCTCCATTTTCATACCTGAAAATCTGGTTTGGATACTGCCTGTTTTCAGGATAGCAGGTGATCCCTCCACACTCAAGAGTAAAGTTATTAGGTTCTATTTTTTGGGAGAGGCTGCGTGGTATTACTGTCATTGCATACCTCTCGGTATTCACACCGAGTTTTCCATTCGATTTTGAAGGTTCTAAAAAAGGAATTTCGCCTCCTCCCATATTAACTGGTTCAGTTATCGAAATGCTACGAATCAAATAATTATTTAACCCCATTAACCTGCAAAGCGTATCTATATTTGTTTTCGCTCCCACCATATCGTTCCATGTTTCATGCATATAGTTCATTTCGGCATCGTTTTTCCACTCTGGAACATATTCAATCTTGACTACTGAAATTATTGTAAATGCAAGAGCTAAGAGCAATACTGCTGCGATAACTGTTGCAGCAGCGGATTCAGACTTTGAAATAGAGGAAAGTATGCCGTCTTTCCTGCCTTCTGTCTCTTTCCTTATTATAACGGTTTTCAGGAGCATTTTCCAGACCCTTGAGAGTAGGATTTTTATTTCCTTAGTCTATCTGGTTTTATCTTCAATTCAGTTCAGACTAAGCCAATTCCGGGTTCAGCCTTGATCACTGTTTCGCTTATATACATCCTTTTAATGATATCGGGATTGGCATTACTTCCACCACTTCCTTTTTCTTTGCTTGTAGCTGGTGCCACAGTAAAGGTAAAACGCACATTGTTGCCAGTCAACCTTTCAATTTTGTATTTTTCCGAGCTTATTTTTGCATCTGCCATTGCTTTATTAAGATAATGTATCCAGGCTTCGGGATAGTTTGAAGTAATTATCATTATAAATTTATCTACACTTACTGGTTCATTTTTCTTATCATCCAAATTATCTTTCTCACTATCATAAAGGGAGATGTAGTTGATTCCTGTAAGACGGAGGGAGCACTCACTATTTGAGGAAATGATTTCTGGAAGATCTTTGGGGTTCTGATGGAAACTTACCGCGTTTATCAAAATGTTATATTCGTTATGCCCGTTGGTTGGTATGGTGGAGAAACGGATAGAAGGATAGAGCATCATGACTGACTGATCTTCTTGGTCAAGGATTAAGGCGCCGTTTTCATAACTGAAAACTTGATCCACATAATGACCATTTTGAGAAGTGTAAGTAACGGTGCCACAATCGACTGATTTGACTTTAGGCGTAGTGTCAGGGTTTATAATTATGCTCATTACGCATTTACCTTTGTTCACAGCGAGAGTCCCACTGGACTTCATTGAGGCTATAAATGGAATGTCACTACCACCCATATGAAAAGACACACTCGTTACTAAATCGGAGGCTGTACAATTCGAATACAAGGAATTAATTGGGGTACAATTAGAGCTTGAAGCTAGGACAATTGACATCACATCTACTCTTGACTTAAGTTCTGCCATGTCCTTCCATACATCATCCATATGAGAGTATTCTGCATCGTTTTTCCACTCCGGGACACAGTCTACCCATGCGATAGTGAGTACCGAAAATATGATTCCCAGCAACATTACTGCCCCAATAACAGTTGCTGTTCCAGATTCGGAATAGAATAGAAGTGTTTTTTCTAATCTGGCACTTTTTTGTTTGTTTTTTTTCATTTATTCTCAAACCCCTTGGCTCTAACTCCTTATTCGAGTCATCACTCCACATGAATTGCAATAAAGTCAACCCAGCCAAATTTGTTGTTACTGTCTGCATTTCCATATGCTGAAAACCTGACTTGTAGATTTCTAAGTTCTTCGAATGTGTTTACCTGGTCTATAATATCGAAGACAGGTAATTCCTCATCGGTTTCGGTAATGGTTTTATATTTCTCCAAATTAATATCAGAAGGAACAATGTTAACCCACGTATCTGGGTTTTTATCGTTAATTTCAAGCGTTAATTGTTGCTGGCTGTTATCATGTACTGTATATACTATTTTTAACTCAACTTTTGTTAACGAATCTTTAAGATTCAGTCCATATTGATCTATGCCAAAAGTGAAAGTTTCACGAGACCATTGGTCTTTATACATCTTGCAATCTGTCATAACGTTATCATTGATGCCGTCAACCAGCTCTGTGGGGAGCCATTCATCTGTAGAACTGTCATATACACTTCCATAAGGATGTGGAGTAATCCAGTAAGGAAAATTACTTTCCCTACTTCCTTTCTGAAGTACTGCTTTCTGGATCACCTGCTCGGATGGCGTATCCACAAAGAACATGTCTATGTCGTCAGTACTCTTGAGGTCGAGTTTCTTTGTTGGGTTTTCTGGATCTGGCGTAGTATCAGTATTAATTATAATGCAATCCCCGAGCCTGAAGACATTGTTACTAAAATAAGTCCCATCTGAATTTTTGGATTTGAAAGTGCCATCCGAGTTTTTGACTCTAAGAGTGCCATCCGGATCTTTGACTTGAAAATTAAATCTGTCATACGGAGGAACTACCTGCAGTCCATTGACGTTGAGTACTATCTTGATGGCTGATAGATCAATAGTTTCTCCCCCACTGTGGACGATCTGTATATCATTAGTATCTGTATTAATATTTTCACGCAGATCTGTATTCGGAGTATGTTCCGGCTTCACAGCTCCCCCATCCGAAAATACAGTCACGGCTATGGTAGAAAAAGCTATAACGACTATACTTATCATAAGCAGTTGCCCATATACTTCTGAAACGGCCCGACAGTCCTGGCAAAGCACCCTGCGCTTTTTACCCTCCACGATAAAAATCACCTTCTAAAAATTTAATTGCCAATTTTCTAAACTGTTTTTAATCAAATATTAACCTGACTGTCTTAGAAAATTTATTAAAGTAGAACTGCGAATAAATATCTTGCTGAAATAAATGAGTAAGTTAGTACAAACTATTCTTTAACACATTCAGCAAAAATTTATATACTCATAGAAAATAGGATGGTATAAAACAAAAAATTAAACAATGTTAATTATGTATTTTAGGTGTTAAAAGTATCTGGCAGACTTTCCTGTCCGAATACATTTAACCAGGAGGGAGAAACATATGGATTTCAAGAAATTATTTAGAAAAGATGATAAAGCAGTTTCTCCGGTTATCGGTGTCATTCTGATGGTTGCAATAACCGTCATCCTTGCCGCCGCAATCGGATCTTCTGTTTTCAGTCATGGAGCTGCTCAAGCTGCACCCCAGGCAAGCCTTGATATTAAAAAGGACACTGATAGTGAAGCTGCGAAAATAGCTGTAAGAATAGAACACCTTGGCGGAGATACGATTAACCTAGATAAAGATTCGACAAGAATTATCATATCTGATGGCACTACTACTAAAGATGCTATAGCTGCTACCACTAGTGCTACTTCTACCCTTAGTGTTGGTGATGTCAAGGTATTCACTTTTACGCAGGATCCAGCTCCAACTTCGGGTAGTGCTGATATTGGCATCACAGATGGCAAAACAGCAAATATCAAATTCGTTGATAAAAAATCCGGACAGATTTTCCTTGACAGAAATGTGGCGTTCTAAAAGCGAATTTAAGCACCTTAAATAGGTGCTTTCCTCTTTCTTTGATTTAGCTTCTTTTTTCCGAAATCTTCTAGTTGTCTCTTCAGCATGACTTTTACATAATTACTTTTAACCTTAACTTGCCATACATAAGGAATAACTTCTCCAGAAAATATGTATCTGACTCACGTTTTTACCTTTTTCATTTAAAAATAATATTCGTACCTATTCAGCCTATGTAAAATTAGTCTATTGATATTGATTTCAATGTAATTGATAAAGTGTAAGTACTAACAGTACAAAAAGAAAAAAACATAATCAATCACAACAATTGAAGAAAATAAACTTGGAAATATTTGTCCATTGGATTTTACAAAAGATGGAAAATAATATTGTATTATAGGCTGAAGAGTTACAGTTTTCAAAATAATTTCCCAGACTTTTGTGTTTTCTAAGTATACCTTGATTTCTACAGGTATGATTTTGAGCTATTGCTCTATTCTGGTCGGGCCAAAAAGAAGAGTGAAACTGGGGCTTTCTTAGATAATCTCTACAAATTCAAACAAACAAGGTGAAAGCCACATAAGCTATTATCATCATGCTTACACTGTACTTCAGGCCCAGATATGAAGAACCCTGTCCCATCTTTCCGGCGACAAGTCCGGAAGTAAAAGCCTGTACAAGGGCTGAGTGGAACATGAGCATGGTGTACTCTTCTACGTTAAAATATCCACCGATTCCAGCCATTCCCTGTGAAGAAGTCGAGAACGCAGCCGTTTGCGGGAAGAAGTTTGTAGCCAGGACATAGACTATGAACAGGAAGACAAAAAAGGATACATAGATCGTGACAACGTAGACCACCATTGCTGATGAGCGCTCTACTCTCATGTCTTCGTCATTTCTGACCTGTTTGGAGGTAATAGCAAGTACGTTTTTGAGGTCACTTGTAGACTCATTTGCTTTTACGAGGATGTGAAGGATTCGGCTTGAAGAAGGCGTTCTTATGCTTCCCTCAAGGTTCATAAGGGCTCTTGATGTGGAAGTGCCCCAGGAAATATCTTCCTTTACCTTTTTAAGTTCTTTACTGAGAATTCCCATTTTGGATTCTGCTATTATTTTTAACGAATTTGCAAGCATAATCCCTGATTCATTCATGCTTGAAAGGCTTTTCAAAAAGTCAGGCATCTTCTCATCAATTTTGCGCATCCGCCACGCCTTGATTTCATAAAAGATTATAAATGGAATCAGGGAAACGGCAATGAAGATAATAAAATAATCATCAGCAGCAGTGACCAGCTTTATAGCACTGTCAGTGACATGATCAAAACTTATATTCAGGGGATTAAAGTTAGAATACAGTTTGTGTTTAAGGTTTGTTGGAAGTTGGGTAAGGTAATATAGCCCAAGCGGGATTCCAAAGAAAAATGTGTATCTCGGCTCATTCCGGATAGTCCTGTAAGGATTAAGAATCATGTCTTTGAGTTTGTTAAGTTCTCTGTACAGCCTGTACATTTTTCTCCTTTTCTGCTCCTTCTCTTCACTAAGCCCGGAGTCGAGCTCTGGGATATCAGACAGGTTTATTGTAAAGCTGCGAACGCTGCCTTTTTTCGGATCAATGGAAAGCTCTCCTACGGTATCGAGAAGTACCAGATAAAGCAGGGTTGCAAGAGGTAGTATCACATAAATAAGCATGTAAAGGATCTGGGCTGAAGCCGGCTGGAAAAACTGCATCACAACAATGGTTACCATCACGAAAAGAGGGCCTGCGACCAGCGCGGTCACATAAATCTCGGCAAGTACATCAAGTCTCTGTAACAGGTTTTTGTTCGCCAGCTCGGCCATTCCCTGATATTGCTCGGACTTATTTTTTATGTACTCAGTTATGGCTCCACTACTTGAAACAATAATTAATCCGTCAACAAAATCCTTGAAAATTTCTGAGGGGGTACGGTCTTTGGCAATTTTAAGAGCGCCTATGAAATCTTTTCCCAGATAGTCCATATCTCTTACAACGTAAGAAATTTCTTCCGCAGTTGCTCCAAATATATAGGCATACCTGCTCAAAGACCTAAACACATCATAGATCGACATGCCTCCTTTTGTCAGGGCATACATGTAAGTTATCGCCGGAAGCATGGATTTGTCGATAGCAGCTTGCCGGTTATTTGACTGGAAATAAGGATAAATATATGCTACGAGAAACACAGCAAAAAAACTTACAAGAAATAGTACAAGTCCAGATAGGATCGCAAGAAGATATACATATTCACCTGCAAGGTCGGCGCGTGTAGGATCCACGAAAAGGCTAAGCCGGGAAACTGGATCTCCGAAAGTTTTCAGTCCCAGCCATAAACCGAAGATTCCCGTAGTAATTCCTACAATAACAGAGTACATGAAAGCAGAAGCCAGATACTGATCCACTGACATGGAGATATGGGAATAGCGTATTTTTACCTTTAAGTCTTCAAAATGTGCTTTGTTTCTATAAAAAAAATCCCCATAAAATCGGTATGCCAGTTCATCCAGAATAGTATAAGTCATACTCCCCCTCTTAAGCAACCATATTCCTGTATCATACCACCGCTAGTCTTTTCAATCAACCGTTGCGCCGGTTGATCACAAACCGTTGTGCCGGTTTATCACGCCGTCGTGACATCTTAGATTTAGCAGTAGTTTTCGCTCAAGCCTTTTTTGAAAAGGCTTGCTATTAAGCAGCAATACCCTGTATCATATCTTGCAGGGTATCATTTTCTACAGCATTCATAACCATCTTCGGATGAGTCTGGTATGCCTGGACTACAATGGACACCTGGATGTAGTTCCTTATGCCTTTTTGATACATATAATCCAAAATTTTCCTCCGATTCTCCATCTCATTTCTTAACTGGCTGGAATCCCATCCCCTTACATTCATAATCTCCTGTAGAATGTGAGAATCCCCAACCTTAATGAAGCAGTCCTCTAAAGGTTCCCAGTTAAAAAGCTCATTTATGCCGAGATCTCCGGTTTCAGGGTCGACATTCAAGACTTCCACAAGACTCCGGGTTCTTCTAACTCTTTTTCCTTCTATGTACACCTGCTCCTGAATACAGAGCACATTTAGAGACTGCAGCATGACATGAGGCACGTTTATTGGCTCGTGGGTAAGCCTGTTTACAACAGTCTGTACATCTCCTGCGTGCATTGTTGAGCTTGTTGCATGTCCTGTTGACATTGCCTGGAAAAGAGTAAGAGCTTCACTGCCTCTTACTTCACCCACAATAATATAGTCTGGGCGCTGTCTGAGAGCAGCTCTCAAAAGGTCGTACATGGTAATTTCTCCTGAAGAGTCTGCAGCAAAACCTTCTCTTGCAACCCCGGAAACCCAGTTATTGTGGTAGAGTAAAAGTTCCCTTGTATCCTCAATCGAGACTATCTTGGTTGTAGAAGGCATGAACAGGGATGTAGCATTCAGTATAGACGTTTTTCCTGACGCTGTTCCTCCTGCAAAAAGCATGTTGTAGCCATTTTCGATAGCCATCCAGAAAAATACAAGCATGTCAAGATCGCATGTCTTATAGCCGAGCAGGTCTATAGGAGTCATCGGATCTTTTCTGAATTTACGGATAGTAAAAGAACTACCTCTGGGAGTAATCTCTCTCCCTAAAACCGCCTGAAGTCTTGAGCCGTCCTGGATTGTCGCATCCACTATTGGCTGGCTTACAGAAACGTGTTTATTGTTTAACTGGCACATCTTGATTATAAGGGCATCAAGTTCCTCTTCTTCAAAAGTAATATTACTTTCAATATTGAGATACCTTGTATGATAAATGTAGAGAGGGATTCCAACTCCATCGCATGAAATATCTTCGATATATGAATCATAAAGAAGAGGATTGATTTTCTCATAGCCCAATAAGTTTCTTCTAAGATAGTACATGATTTTTAGAAGCGCAACTTTTGAAATGTCAGCCTTATAACGTTCAAGAAGAAAGAGAGCCCTATCTACCAGAAATGAATCCTTTTCGAATCTGGAAGCTGTAGTGCCCAGAACCAGTATATCTTGAAAATCCTCATAAATTCGTTCAAGAAGCTCCTTCTCAAACTTTGTGAGCGAAGGCTCAATAAGTCTGTAATATGTTGCTCTGCGGTCTTCTAGGATCGACACAAAAGTGTAAGGTTCCTGAAGCCAGTATCTTTCGAGTTCTTTTAACCCATCAGGCACTATAAAATCTACAAGAGGCCCCTCTTTTCCAGGATCATAAGCTGGTAGAGTCCTTATAGGTTTATCTAAGTAGCTTCTAGCCTTTTTTACGACCTCTGCTATGGAGTTATAATCACCTTTTTTCCTCAATAACCCCGAAATAAGCTTATTCTTCGCTAATATTTCCTTTACTTCATCCAAACTCTCGCCTTCAGGTTTTCCTTAGGTCATATAAGAAGAACATCTTATAAAAACTTTACATGTTGCGCATCCCCCTTCTAACCCGCAATACAAACCTCAAAAATACAGTTTCTCCACTCTGTTTTACGTAATACAGACCATCTAATCTCACAAGACAGAATAGTAGCTTATTTTAAAAATTAAATTATTAAGATGATGGAATAAAAGTTTAAGAGATGGGGAATAAAATCTGCACAAATCAGCATTAATTCAAGTGAAAAATGTTGCATTGATTAAAAACAGTTTCCTTTACCCCTAAAAATGAAATTTAAATAAATGAGTCCTGAGCGAGTTGGAGATCAATTTATCTTGACCATAAATTGCCCCTCTTGAGCGAAGCGCAGCAGAGCGAAAAGAGCATCTGTTGGCCATGCTGCTGCAAGGGGTTTTCGCTCAAGCCTTTTTTAAAAAGGCTTGGTTTCAAGAAACAAGTGCCTTAAGCCCAGCAACTGTATTTACCAGTATATCCACTTCTTCTTCGGTATTATAAAGTGCAAAAGAAGCTCTTACAGTGCTGTCCACATTCAGGAAACGAATAGTAGGGATTGCACAGTGATGCCCGCTCCTGACACAGATTTTTCTTGTCTGGTCGAGGATCAAGGCGACATCATGAGCGTGAAGCCCTTTTACGTTAAAAGGTACTACTCCTGCTCTGTCTTCAGGCCCGTAGACCTCTACATGTTCGAGTTCGGATAGTCTTTTTGCAGCCCCCCTGGACAATTTTAATTCCTGTGCTTCGATTTCCGGAATTCCTATTTTTTCAACATATTCAACTGCTCTTCCTAACCCTATAACTCCAGGAATATTCGGAGTGCCGGCTTCAAAACAGGCAGGAGAAGGTTCCAGCACGTAAGTATATCCTTCAACATCCGAAACCGTACCTCCTCCAACTGAGGCACTATCGAGCACATCCGGTTCTTTGATATAGAGTACGCCAGTGCCCTGCGGTCCAAGCAGGCCTTTATGCCCTGCAGTTGCAAAAAAATCACAGTTCAGGTCTTTAAGGCTGACTGGCATATGTCCGGCAGATTGAGCGCCGTCGATAAGAACTTTTATGCCGTATCGGTGAGCAAGTTTGGTAATACTTTTTACATCCTGGACGGAACCGAAGACATTTGAAACCTGATTTATGGCAACTAGCTTGGTTTTCTCGGTAAAAGCTTTCTCTACCGAAGAGATATCGATTTTGCCCTCACTGTTTGGACTTACAACCGTAACCTGTACTCCTTTTTTCTGCAGGCGTAGCCAGGGAAGGAGATTAGAATGATGTTCGAGCACGGTTGTAACAATATGGTCCCCGGGCTCCCAGGGGTAACTGTTTGCAATAAGATTGATTCCTTCAGTGGTATTTTTCGTAAAAACAGTCTTTGAAGGTTCTGCGTTTAAGAAACGAGCAACAGTCTCCCTTGCGTCTTCGTAGCGGTTTGTAGCCTCCCTGGCCAGACGATGGGCTCCTCTCCCGTGATTGCCAGCATACCTGTAAAAATACTCGACCATTGCTTCAACTGCAGGTATCGGCGTCTGAGTAGTTGCCGTGCTGTCAAGGTACACGACTTCTTTTAAAACAGGAAAATCTTCACGGACCGCATATACGTCGTACATGCTTCTTTTTTACGAACGAGAAATAAAAAAAGGTTTTGCAGGTTATTTACCCTGCACCCCGCCTATCATAAAGCGGTAAAGGTCTAATTCATCCGAGTCCAGGTTGTCGGTACGGCCTTTTACAACGGCATGATAACCGCTTTCCTGGCGCTTACATCCATATTCGTTTCTTTTTCTGTGTTCGTGCTTTAATTCACTCATAAATTTTCCTCCTGTCTCTTCAAGGTTTGCGCTTAAATGCGGGTTAGAGTTAGTCCTTCTGGATACAAGGGCCCTGCAATCAGGGTAAAAGTTCCCAGCCTTTTTCGGAAGCGGCAATTGAGTGCAGGTTAGAATTCCCAAAATTCTTCCCAGGAATTTTAATCAAAATCATTCTCTAAATCCCTGTGTACAAATTCCTGCGATAAGGTTAGCCTTCAATCCTTCTGGACAAAACCTAAAAGCAGGATAGGTTGTATTCCTTTGGGCTAAAAACCCCACAACAGCGCAACAAGCGTTGTTCTTACCCACAACAAGTATTAATTGTCAATTGTAATATATATCGGTTCCGGAATTTCTTTAAATTAATTCGAAATTCTTTTAGTTAAACCAAATTATTTGAGCGAATAAGTGGAATAACCCCCAGTTTTCAATTTCAGAAATTTGCGCCAGAAATCTATTTTTTCGTTTCAAGGTTTGCCATGAGTCCTGAAAGGTAGGCCGGAATCGCACCTATTGCTGTGCAGGTCTCAAGAGAAAGCCCTTTGGAAGTAATGTCAAGATGGTATTTTCCTCTCTCAAAGAGCTCTTTTGGAAGCCCTTTATGCCCGAGCCCTACAAGAAACAGAAAAGAGCGATTTCGAAGGGCTTCCTCGGCAATCTTTATGGGTGTAACCTGTCTTTTTGGGTCAGGTTTTGAGGTAGTGATTACAATTTCCCCAAACTGAGAAGGGAACCCCTTCTTTGGAAGATCGGATACTGACAGATGGTTTTTTTCATAAAGGATTTTGAGATAACTTCCCGATTCCCCGATTGTGGTCTTTTCCATCACATAAGCCACCAGTTCTTCTGCGGTCATCTTGAAAGGGAAATCATAAAGGGCAAGGTGAAATCCAAAAGCATGACAGATTGGAGCAGCTCTTGCAATTGCCCGATAATGCGCATCGAGAATTTTGATCTTATCGTAGGTATTTACTATCCCAAGGGTGAGCATAAGGTGCTTCATTATCTTTTTTCGTAAAATAATGTTTCGTCAACCTGTGTTGATTATGTTTAAACTTTTTTAGATTTTTAAAGTTTCTGATATAGTCAGTTAATGGAAAAACATACATGAAATAAATATTCAAAGTAATGGCCGCCAAATCAAACCAAAAGAAGGCAGAAAATTTTGAATCTACAGATTAAATATGTGAATCCCCCACTGTCCTTTAGTCTTGCCCTTTTTATTTGTTTTTCAATTTACGATATTCATTTGCTTTTAACTATTACATATCCAGATATAGTTTTAGTGTTACTTCCCGCAGCATTCTTTACTGTCAAGCTCACAGTGTACTTTCCTTTTTTACTGTATGTATGCGCAGGACTCTTTGCTGTTGAATATGTTCCGTCTCCAAAACTCCATTTCCAAGAAGTTGGACTATTGGTACTTTTATCAGTAAACTGCACCTTTAGTGGGGCTTTTCCAGCGGTTGGAGTTGCAGAAAAAGCAGCAATCGGTTTTACAGGAGCTGTTTTTACAGTTATATAATTCTTTATTGTTTTCGTATTTGTTCCGGCTGCATTCTTTACTGTTAAGCTAACAGTATATTTTCCTGCTTTACTGTAAGTATATGCAGGACTCTTAGATGTTGAAGATTTTCCATCTCCAAAGCTCCATTTCCATGAAGTTGGCGATCCTGTACTCTTGTCAGTAAATGTCACTTTCAGGGGGGCTTTTCCTGAGGTCGGAGATGCAGAGAATGCAGCAACCGGGGAAGTTGAAAGGGTGCCCATGTAGATATCAGCATTTCCGTTGCGGGAATCTATCCACACTATCTTGTCGCCATAGATATCAGGACTCCACTGATCTGACTTATCGGTAGTGTGACTCCCCTGTCGAGTGGCGAGATCGTACACATAGATATCCCAGTTTCCATTGCGATCATCCATCCACACAATCCTGTTTCCATAGATTGCAGGAGAATACGAAGCTGATGGATTGGTGGTTATTCTTTTTTCCTTTTTGGTGGAAATGTCGTACATGTAGATATCAGCGTTTTCATTGCGCCAATCCGTCCACACGATCCTGTTACCATAGATTGCAGGATAGTTTGCGAGTCCGTTATTGGTAATTTGAGTTTGCTTTTTAGTAGAGAGATCGTACATGTAGATATCGCTATATCCAAAGTTATCGTTTACCCACACAACCCTGTTACCATATATAGCAGGAGAAAATGCTTGGGCAGCTATCATTTGTTCCTTTTTAGCGGAAAGGTCGTACATGTAAATATTGTAACCTTCGTAGTCTTCACCCGGATAACCTGTCCAGACAATCTTGTCACCGTAGATTCCAGGGTCCCAATTATATACTTCATTAGTGATTATACGAGTTTGCTTTTTAGTAGAAAGATCTTGCAGATAGATTTCGGAGTTTCCGTTACGCTCATCTGTCCACACAACCCTGTTCTCGTAGATATCTGGAGAATACTGATTTGATGCATTGAGAGTAGAGGTTTCCTTTTTAGTAGAAAGGTCATAAATGTATACATCCCAGTTTCCATTACGATAATCTTCCCACGCAATCTTGTTACCATAGATAACAGGGGTATACTGCTCAGATGCATTGGTTGTGATCCTTGTTTCAGCGATCTTGGGTGCGGCAGCTTGTATAGATTCTGTAGCTATACCGTTTCCATCTGTAGATACTTCATCGGATAGAACCTGGTCATCCGACGGGTCGCCGGCTCCACTTGTGATCTGTGGTGGAGCAGTGGTTCGCATATTTTGTTCAGGAGATGCCGATGCTATAGATGAAACAAAAATTAAAAATATGATAAATATTGAAGCTAAAACTATTGAATAAGTTTTCTTTTTCATTTCTCATTCCTCTTCCATCTTTTTTATTTCTTTTAGTGCTTTTTATCCTCTAAGGTTATCAAAATTGAAAATCGATAAATCAAGCATTTATTCTACTTGTAATTGGCTACCATCGCTAGACACCCTGGAAAACATTGAAAATTTTCTTCGTAAAAATCCTAACTATTTGCGATGGTTGCTAAGATTAGATGAAAGTTGTCCCCATATATAATACTTTTGAAATCTTTTTCATTTTTTTGAAAGTCGTAAAAATTAAGACCGTAAAAATTAGATACCGCTTCAGCTAACAACAATTGACCTATCAATCAAAAAACTTAGAACATGGAAAAAGACTCGTATTTCTCGATTTTCAAAACAAGACGACACTAGATAGTTTTTCGGAGAGCCTAGGAAGGGAGCTTAACAATTGAGCCGGAAGTTTAGAATTTATAAGAATAATTCATCACATGCTGCGTGCACTTCTCAAAATGTTCACATTTTTCGCAGTCTTCCCAGAGGGATAACTTTTCGGAGTTCTCTATTTTTTTAAAATTCAATTTTTCAAAAAATATAGGGGCGGTTGTCCTAACATACAAGCCGCAGCTTAGATCCTCGATAGTTGTTAGAAGGTACTTAACAAGCCTGGTTCCAATCCCTTTTCCTCTGAAGTTCGGATGGACTGCAATAGAATGAATCTCTAGGAAATTTCTACCGTGAGATTCGGATTTTATAAGGGCTGCACATCCCATAATTTTTCCATTGATTTCAGCCAGTACGAAATCTTCAGTTTCAAGTTTTTCCATGTCAAGAAAGTAAGTGGATAGGAGTCTCTGAATTGCCAGCAGATCTGATTTTCTGGCTCTTCGGATAAGAATGTCTGTCATATTTTTCCTTAATTATTTTTTCAGATTATTTTTTCAGATAATCAAGCTTTCTTTAAGGTATAAGGTTCATCCATGCTCCCACTCCGAAAGCCCTCAAGGTCAAGGGTTACGTAGTCAAAGCCCAGAGATTTTAAATATCTGGAAATTTTCTCTCTTTTTAGTAAAGCATTTTCTAATTCCTCTGGAATTACTTCTATGCGGGCAATGTTCTCATGCACCCTGACCCTGAACTGGGTAAACCCCAGGGAAAAGAGAAATTCTTCAGCCTTTTCGATTTTCTGGAGAACTTCGACAGTTATTGGCTTTCCGTAGGGAATACGAGTGGCAAGGCAAGCTGCAGACGGCCTGCTGGCTGCTGAAAGGGAAAGTTCAGAAGCGATCTCCCTGATTTCATCTTTTGTCACGTCAAATTCCACGAAAGGAGAAAAGACCTTCTCTCCAGCTTCCTGCACCGCCCTGTACCCAGGACGGTTCTCCCCAAGCATTTCAGAGGAATTTGTGCCCTCAAGTACAACATTGTATCCTGCTTTTTCCGCAAAATCCAGCAGGGTTTCAAGCAGGGCTTTTTTACAGAAATAGCACCTGTTTAATGTATTTGCGGAAAAATAAGGAAGGCTCAACTGAGAATAATGTATAATTTTGTGCTCAATTCCAATTTCACAGGCTGTCTCGACAGCAGTTTCCAGCTGTTTCCTTGGAAAAAGCGGGGAATCTATGGTTACGGCAAGGGCCTTTTCCCCAAGTACCTCAAAAGCAAGGGCTGCAAGAGTCGTACTGTCTACTCCTCCTGAAAATGCAATGACCGCACTTTCTCTTGCTTTTATAGCCTCCTTTATCAATTTTATCTTATCAGTAGCCATTAATAACGGATTTTCAGCTAATAAGATATATGTATTTGCCAGCCCTATAATCGGGCAACTTAAAATAGCTGAAAAAGGGGATTTATGGGTTTACTTAAAGGACACTATTTCTAATTGAGAATCTTCTCAAAGTAGCGGCATCTTAAAATCGTTGTAATGTTTTTATTACAAGAGCTTTGTTTCGTATCAGAGCTTTATTTACTGTAATAATTCAAATTAAAGAGCAGATTTGCCTGAATACCAAGTTTTTCATTCAAATTACAAAGATGGAGACCTTACATGGCATTATTCGGAACTAATGGTGTACGTGGTATCGCCAATGAATTTATAAATCCAGAACTGGCTGTCAATTTAGCCAGGAGCCTTGGTACATATATGGGTTCGAAAGGCACGGTTGCTATAGGCTGTGATACCCGGATTTCAGGTCAGATGCTGAAGTCTGCCGCAATTGCCGGAGCTCTTTCAACAGGCCTGAATGTAATTGACGTGGGAACTCTTCCTACTCCTTCTATTCAGTATTATGTGCGCGATTATGCTGATGCCGGGATAGTTATTACTGCTTCCCACAACCCAAGAGAATATAACGGGATCAAATTAATCGCTGGAGATGGTACAGAGTTTCCTAGGGATGGAGAAAAAGAGATCGAAAAAATTTACTCTTCAGGAAAATACTCCATTGTATCTTGGGATAAGACCGGCAGTTTTAGAATTGATCCCAGTGCCAATGATTATTATATTAGGAATATTATCAACGCAGTAGATGCCGAAAAGATTCGCAGCCGCAAACTCAAGGTAGTTGTTGATACAGGTTGCGGAGCAGGTTCACTTACTCTTCCCTTCTTGCTCAGGGAACTTGGTTGCAATGTGCTAACTCTTGAAGCTCAACCGGATGGGACTTTCCCCTGGCGAAATCCTGAACCCACACCCGATGCTTTAACTGAACTCTCCAAACTTGTAAAAATTACCGGGGCCGACCTCGGAGCAGCTCACGACGGGGATGCGGATAGAATTGTCTTTATGGATGAAAATGGCGAATTCTTAAATGAGGAAGTTCTGCTTGCCATGATGGCAAAATATATTCTTGAACGTGAAAAAGGACCTATAGTAACTCCTGTCAGTTCTTCGCAACGTATGGCCGATGTGGCAAAAGAGGAAGGCGCTGAACTTTACTGGACAGCAGTTGGCTCTATCAATGTCGCCCGAAAGATGATGGAAGTAAATGCGGTTTTCGGAGGCGAGGGCAATGGAGGCCTTATTTTCCCCAAACACCAGTATTGCAGGGATGGAGCAATGGCCTGTGCCAAAATCCTAGAAATCTTGGCTGGCGGGAAAAAGCTTTCCGAGCTTGCTAAGAGTGTACCTCAATACTTCAATGCAAAAACCAAAATACCTTCTGTAAATACGCATACCACAATGGAAAAAGTAAAATACGAAGCCTCAGGCCTTGGACTTAAAATGGATACAATCGACGGAGTCAAAATCTGGTATGAAGACGGCTGGGTTCTTATCCGCCCATCAGGCACGGAACCGATTTTCCGAATCTTTGCCGAAGCAAAAAAGCAAGAACGAGCAGAAGAACTCATGCAGGAAGGTCTGCAAATGGTCATAAGAGCCGAAAAAGCTTCAGCTGCCAAATGAATAATAAATATCTTCGTAAACTAAGTCTTCAAATACAATTTGAACAAAGCATTTAAAATAAATTCTTTAGTAACCGCAGAAAATCGCAATATCAAAAATGCTGTACCGCAACCGTTGCGCCGGTTGATCACGCCGTATAGGGTTTGGGGACAAGTTCCTCAAACCCTAATGTCGCTAGGGGGTTTTCGCTCAAGCCTTTTTTGAAAAGGCTTGCGATCAAGCTTTTTCAAAGAAAGCTTAAAGCACTCACAAAAAAGTAGTAGCGCTCAAGAGCACTTTATAGATAGGTATGCATAAATTTAAAATTAGTAGCAACAAATTATAAATACATCAATTACTTTATTACATATGGAATTAAAAATGGGAAATCATTCCGAATATAAGTATGTCAGTATGAGAACCTCCTAAGCTCAAAACGTACACTTTCTGAACTGGAAAAGTAGCTAAACTCGAAGTATTATTTGATTAAAGGAACAGCCGGTAGTACAAGATCAATCGAAAGTGCAAGATCAAGAAATTAATTCAAAAAATGAGACTCAGTCAAAAATAAGGAACAAAAAGCATATTCCAGATAACAGACTGGAAAAAATAGAAAAATCGAATTAAAACCAAATTCGGATAATGGAGTTGATAAAGAATATTATTAATAGAATTAAAAGCAAACAATATGTGCGGAATTGTCTAGCAAATAACTTGTGCTGAATTTATCAAGGGATGTATCGAATCCAAAACGTTAGGCCTGGTTTTAAAGCTGAGACTGGAATTCCAGATTAGGCTTTTAACCTGGATATTTTAATTTTCCTTTTTCTCTAATTTTACTTTTTTTCAAATTTTCGGGGTTTTTCCCAGTATCCTGTGAGTTTACCGCCAAGGGCAAGTTTTCCAAGCTCTCGCCTTACTTGATCACTTACTTCTTCAGGGACAGCCGATGCATATGGAGTTCCTGGAAGGGGAGTCAGGTAATGAGCCCTTACAATACCTCCTTTCTTGCATATCCAGCGGACAAGGTCAAGGCTTTTTTCTTGATCTTCCTCGGTTTCGGTAGGAAGGCCAAAGATGAAATCAACCGCAGGAACGATTTCATGATCCAGACAACACTCAACTGCTGAAATACTATCTCCAACAGTATGCCCTCTTTGGATCTCCTTTAAAATTCGGTCGCTGCCAGACTGAGCCCCAAGGCTAAGGCTATCGTTTGCGCAGTATTTATTCACAAGCTCAACAGATTCATCGGTTACGAATTCCGGACGCACTTCCGAAGGAAAGGTCCCGAAAAAGATTTTCTTATCAGGCAGTTTGTGCAGTGCGGAAAGTAACCTCTCCACCTTATCAAACCTGGGGTGAATCCCATCACTGCCGTAACCAAAGGCATTTGAGGCTATGAAGCGAAGATCGTTATAATATCCTGCATTTTTCACAATGGAATCTATGCTTCTGTGTCTGACTTCTCTCCCGAAGAGCCTAGGAGTCTGGCAGTACTTACATCCCCAGGGGCATCCCCTGCTAATTTCAATAGGAGCCCTGAGTTTTTCAGGATTAAAGCAGGGATAGGAATCAAGGTCTGCATAGGGCCTTTTTGGAGTTATGATAACTTTGCCCGTTTCCGCGTCCCTGTATGCAATGCCAGGTACTTTTTGTGGATCCCCATTTCCCAAAATCGCTTTCACAAGTTCAGGAAGGGTTTCCTCCCCTTCTCCAATTACGACATAATCAAAGTATTCAAGCGCCTCTTCTGGTGATCCAGATGGATGAGGGCCTCCTGCAATAAAAATCGAATTCGTGCCTGCATTATTTACTTCCAGAAATACCTTTTCGGCCTGGCGCGTTGTAAAGCTGTAAATCATGATCCCGTTTACAGGCCTATCTACAAACCCGGCTTCCGGCAGTAAAGGCGAAAGGACTGCAAAGCTGTAAGAGTTTTTTTTGCTGTACCGGAAGTTTACATCCATTATTTTCCTCCGTTTTTAGAACCCCGAGCTCATTTAGGAAATTGACTTAAAAGGTATCAGAGTAAAGCATAGTAAGCCCAGGATAAAAGTAATGATCCCTATAAAGATACGTTTTTTGTCCAGTTCTACTTTGTCGTGCAGGGGAGAAGGATGTCCTGCCGCCGCAAAAATCCAGAGTAAAAGAGCCCAGGAAACCCATATAAATCCATCTTCCTTCAGCCAGTAAATTACATAAAGCCCTATCAACAACATAATACGCGGCATTAGAAACGAGATCTTCTCCGCTTTTTTACCCATCATAGCCCTGAGGATGTGCCCACCGTCAAGTTGCCCTGCAGGAAGAAGGTTGAGTAGGGTTACGAACATTCCTACCCAGCCTGCAAAGGCTACAGGATGAAGGGTTTCTCCTGTAGCTCCGACAAGATTCTGGATAAACACGAAAAGGGGAGGCAGGCCGAGATCAAGCATCGTAGAATTGGTCAAGGGATTTACTGTAGGCGCCTCAAGGTTAAGTCCTATTACAGTAACTGCAACTGACATGAGCAGACCTGCCAGTGGCCCTGCAACTCCCACATCAAAAAGTGCTTTTCGGCTAGGCACAGGTCCTTTATAGCGAATTAACGCTCCCATAGTCCCGATAAATGTGGGAAAAGGAATGAAATAAGGAAGAGATGCCTCCATTCCATGATACTTGGCCATTACATAGTGAGCCATTTCATGGGAACCGAGAACAGCCATTATCGCAAGGGTAAAGGGTAAGCCCCGGAAAAGCTGGAAAGGCCCGTTTTCGAGGTCCGCTCCGGACATCCAGGCTCCACAAACCATGGTTGTAAAAAATGTCGCTATGAAAAGGACAATGTTTACCCAGGTCTTTTCCTTTTTCTTCTTTTCAGGAAAAACCAGCAGTACATATTCTCCAAGCTCGTACTTTAGCGTGCATCCAAACCCAAATTGCTGTAAAGGCTCCCAGAGTTCTCCCGTAATATTTGCAGCATCGGTTTTAGGAGTTCCATATAAGTAAAGGGCTTCCCCGGAATTCTGGATCTCATACACGTCAAATACCCTAACTATGTAAGGGTACAAACGCGAAACCGTTTCTTCGGCATTGAATTTTCCTTTGCCTTTCTTATGGTTTTCCTGGTTCATTTTGGAGTTCCTATCTCCCAGATTAAGATTTTAGTTTCAGATTTATTCATTCTCAGCTTTATCTATCAGCCTTTGGGCCTTAAATTACCGTTTTTAATTTTCCTGATTATCTTTCATTTCATCGTTTTCAGGTTTATTAGTTTCCTGTTTGAGAAGCTCAACATATCCTTTGCTTCCGTTAACCAGAACAAGGTCTCCATCATTTAATACTTCGTAAGGGTTTCTCTCAAGCATATCAACAAGTGGGATTTCAGAAATAATAGCTCCAACTGCAACTATAGGTTCGGTTTCCAGATTTATTATCGCTGAAGGGGCGACTCCGTTTTTTTTCAGTTGATACATAACATACGAGCCAACTGTAGAGCCTTTTCCATGGGGAAAAACAAGAACCTTATTCTGGATTGATTTTCCTTCAAGGGCGTGATTTTCTTCAATTACAACCCCGGTTTTCGGGTCTACACTGCCAAGGAAGGAAATGGGATCTCTAGAGAGTAGTACTTCCCCTTTTGCACATCCTCTGGAAATTGTCCTGCCTTTAAGTTTAATTGGAATCACCTGCCTTGTTTTCTGTCCGGCCGACTGCTTCCTCTACACACGCCTCCATACTTCCGTATACGGCTTCAGCCCCGCACATCCCTGGCACGTAAGCAAGCGCTTTTCCTGAGTTTACCATAACGCAGGAATAGCTGTTGGTAGCAGGAGAAACTACCATACAGGTGTCGCAGACAACCTTAGCTCCGCTTTTCTCGATAGTCCTGATATACTCCGGATAACGGTTTGCAAGTTCCCTTGAGGTAAAGATCCAGAACTCTTTTGAAACCGTTTTTCCTCTCAGCAGTTCGGCTGCTTTTTCAAGCTCCCTTGCCGAGCAGTGAGGACATCCTATAGTTATCAATTCGGGTTTTTTGCAGGCTTCTTTCAGGCTCTCATAAACCTCATCAAGCTGGCTTCTCTCAATAGTTATTTTTTCTGCCGGGGCTTCAAAATTCACTCTACAAATTTCAGGCGTCACTCCTTCCACATGGTAAAGGGCAACTGCTCCTGAAGCTGCCATTGCAGCTCCGAGTGCTTTTAACTCATCCGCATCCGGCGTATTCCTGAGTTGAAAAACAGGTACTTTGCTACCTGCAAGTTTGCCAGCTACATAACCGAGTGCACCATAATCCGACCCTTTTAATAGAGATTCTACGTCAAATGAGACCTCAGGCACACGGTTTTCGTCCAGATGGAATCCATAATTAGCAGTTTTCCCGAGAAGTGCCGCAGAAAGAGCTGACGGTCCACCTTCCCGGTTTGTCCTGGCTCCAAGTACAGAATTTGCATAAGAGACGGCTGACGATTCGCTCCATGCCAGGTGGTCGCCGTAACCGGCGTCAAAACCCTCAAGAGTATAAGGCGTACATGTGCACTCACATCGAATTCCCAGTTTTTCATATGCCTGAACAATCAATTTTTGTTTTTCCGCAAAATCGGGCGAGATTTTGAGCCTTTTCCAGTCTTGCAGATCCATCCCGGCAGGATTCAGAATCGCAGGAACCTTAACCTTGCCCTGCAGGTCTGAAATCCATTCAAGGCCTGCATCGCCCATAGTTTTGTAAGAAACCCCTGCAATCTGGGCGCTTTTGATGGGAATAAGCCTGTCTGCACTGTAAATATCTCCAAGAGCCACCAAGATTTCGATAGCCTGCCTTAGAGTCTCTCCGGTTTCTCCATTCAAGATTCGCTCTTCTTCTTTTGTAAGATACATTGAAATTCACTCGGTAATTGCCAGATGCTTAAAATAACCTTTATTTATTCTTCCGGAATTACGGCCCTTTCAAAATTTTCCTTTTCTACAAGCACTTTTGTAGCATCAATTCCCACTTTTGTAGTCGTTCCGTCAGGAGCTCCCCGCGGATCCAGAGAACTGCCCCTGACATTAGGGATAATCAGAATATCCATATCTCCTTTTACCCTCGTGGCAATTGCAAACTCAACATCGTTCGGGTCAAAAATATTTATATCCTCATCCACAACCACTACATGCTTAAGGCTCGTGTGGGCTGCAAAGGCTGCCATAATAGCATTTTTTCCATCCCCTTCAGTCTGCTTCTCAATCTGAACGACTGCATGGAGATAACAGCATCCTCCTTCGGTCAACACAACGTTTTTGACAGTCGTAACCTCCCCGACAGCCCTGTAAATCCTTGGTTCGTAAGGCACGCCCATCATAAGGAGATGCTCAGGGCCGGCTGGCAGAATCCCGTGATAGATTGGGTCTTTTCTGTGAATGATTCGGGTAATATGAATAACAGGTTCTTTTCTTACCACATCATAGGTTCCGGTAATGTCCACAAAAGGCCCTTCATCAACCTTCTCTACAGGATCAATATAACCTTCAAGCACAATCTCAGCATGAGGAACTTTTACCCCATTTGCACACTCAAAAAGCTCAACAGGAGCTCCTCGTAGGGCGGCTGCGTATTCGAATTCTTTTCCTACAGGAACCCTTGTAGAAGTCGCGTAAATAATTGCCGGGTCGCAGCCAAGCACGATTGCAACAGGCAGAGATTCGCCTTTTTCGGCAGCTTTTTTGTGCAGGAGATAGGTATGCCTTGGAGGAACCAAGCGGACTGCAAGTTTATCTTTTCCTACAAGCATAAGACGGTGAATGGAAGCGTTAATCGTGCCTCCATACTCGGAAACTACAATCCCTGCTGTTATATACGGGGCCCCGTCTTTCTCAAAATGTGTAAGAATAGGAAGTTTTGTCAGGTCAACCTCGTTTTCTATTACCTCAAGGGTTGGAGACTTTGAAACCAGTCGCACTTCCCCTTCAGGAGAAACTTTCGAAAGTCTTTTTATGATTTCTTCCTTAGGGACTCCGAGCATGGAAGCCAGTTCATCCCTTGATCCAAGAAGGTTCATTATGACTTTTGAACCCGAAATATTATGGAAAAGAACAGGAGCTTTTGTATTTTTCGCAATTCGCGAAGCCTCGAACCTCGGAGAAACGGGATGCGAAATCTCTACCAGTTTTCCGTTTTCTTTCAACTGGTCGATGAAAACTCTAAAACTCATGGGTATCTGGATATCAAAAAGCTGTCAGATAATAAAAAGATTGTCCGCAAACCTTTTTAAAAAAGGTTTGATCGCAACCTTTCCTGAGGAAAGCTTGACCAAAGGCTCGACTTAGCGTGATCAACCGGCGCAACGGTTGTGCTTGACCAAAAAGTCATTTAACATTCGTCAAGCATGAAAGCTCTTGGCCTTATAATCCTTTTCTTCTCATACTGGTCAAAGCAATGAGCTATCCAGCCTGAGACCCGCCCGATTGCAAAAATTGATGTTGCAAGTTGAGGGGGAATATCCATATACTTGTAAACAACTCCCGAGTAGAAATCAACGTTGGGATAAATTGGCTTTCCTTTCTTTTTCACAAGTTCGCAGACAACAGTATTTTCTATTATTTCCGCTATTTCGTACCAGTGCATATCCCCTTTTGCTTCGGCGAGTTGCTTGGCAAGCTGCTTAAAGATTAAGCCCCTTGGATCATAAGTCTTGTATACTCTATGCCCGAAACCCATTATCTTTTCTTTCTTTGCGAGTTTCTCAAGCACAACCTTCTCCGCATTCTCCGGATAGGCAATTTCTTCGATCATGTTCACAACTTCTGATCTTGCCCCTCCATGCAGAGGACCTTTAAGGGTACAGAGTCCTGAAACAACAGCAGAATAGAGGTCTGAAAGGGTAGAGGCAGTAACTCTTGAAGAAAAAGTAGAGGCATTTAATTCGTGTTCGGCGCTGAGGATGAAGTCTTTCTCCATGATCTCAGCTTCCAACTGACTTGGTTTGCTTCCCCTGATCATATACAGGAAGTTAGCTCCGTGGGAGAGAGAGGGATCAGGGGGCACAGGTTCCTTTCCATTTGCGATTCTATAATACGCAGCAACTATCGTTGGGATCTTGGCAATTAACCGTGTGGCTTTTCTCATATTTCCTTCAGGAGAGCTGTCGTTAATGTCCGGATCGAACTGAGATATAAAAGAAACTATTGTACGCAGCGCTTCCATAGAATCAATATTGAAATTGCACATGTGGATAACGTCCAGAACCTCCCTATTGACTTCACGCTCCCCATGCAGGCAGGCTGAATACTCGGCAAGTTCCTTATCTCCGGGGAGCTCTCCCTGGATAAGCAGATAGGAAACGGCATCATAGGAAAGCTCAACCAGCTGGTTAATATCTACCTCCCTGTATTTCAGAATGCCCTCTAACCCATCGATGAAACATATATTTTTACTCATTTTCTACCTCACAGTTATGCCTAGAGGATTTTCAAAAAACTTTGAAGTTTGGGGAATCCTCTGCTTATACGTGGAAGATTTAACACGAAGGGTCTTATTAGGACCCAAAAATAGGGTGACAATTCATTCCTATTATTATCGAATAAGTATATTAAATTTGTTGAAATTATATCTCTGAATCTTTATAATTATTTTTTTAATATTAAAGATGCCACGGCCTTAAACCTATAGGTTATATTAAAAAAGAAATATGCTCTTTTAGAATAAAGTTTCCCTCAAAATGCCTTTGAGAATTAAAAGAACTCTATATAACCCTCTTTTCGATCCGAGAAAAAGAAAAGGTTTCAAAAAAACAGGAGAGTTTATATAAAGCTTGTGAAACCCTTTCAAAAAGATTCTTTGTCTAATTCTGGTACTGCTAACCTGTTATTTTTTCTTCACTGAATCTCGCAGGAATTTATGCAAAATCCCGCCATTCGTGTAATACTCGATTTCTACAGCCGAATCCAGCCTCAAAGTAACCTGGAACTGCACTTCATTACCATTTTCGTCCTTTGCCCTCACAGTAAGTTCTCCGTGGGGTTCCATGTATTCAGTGCCCAGAATATCATAGCTTTCTTTTCCTGTGAGACCAAGGGTATCGGCGTTCTCACCTTCTTTAAACTGCAATGGAAGAACTCCCATGCCTACAAGGTTGCTTCTGTGGATACGCTCGAAAGACTCGGCAATAACTGCTTTTACTCCTAGCAGGAACGTACCTTTGGCTGCCCAGTCCCTGGAACTGCCTGTCCCATATTCTCTTCCTGCAATAACGATCAGAGGAATATTATTTTCCGCATAAAGCATAGCTGCGTCATAAATTGGGATTCCTCCACAGGCTTCCTCGGGGAAGTCTTCTTTCCTGGAATGGTATACGGTCCAGCCTCCTTCCCTGTCCACAAGCCTGTTCCTGAGCCGAATATTCCCGAAAGTTCCGCGCATCATTACCTCGTGATTACCTCTTCGAGACCCATAAGAATTGAAATCTTCAGGGCTCACACCCCAGGAAATCAGGTACCTGCCTGCAGGACTGTCTGACGGGATATCCCCTGCAGGAGAAATGTGGTCCGTAGTAATACTGTCCCCGAAAAGGGCCAGGACTCTTGCATTCTTTATATCCGCAGGCGATGGTGAAGCAGGCGGGAAGTCCATGAAATATGGAGGTTCCTGAATGTATGTGGACATAGGGTTCCAATCATATAGGGTACCTGTCGGGGCTTCCAGCTCTTTCCAGCGTTTGGGGCCTTCAAGCGCACCGGAATATTCTTTTTCGAACATTGAAGGTTTGATGCTGTTCTTTTCAGCATCCCTGATCTCCTCCTCTGCAGGCCAGATATCCTTGAGGTAAACCGGGCGCCCGTTGGGGTCATAAGCAAGTGGATCTGTTTCAAGATTGATATTTACAGTACCTGCGATTGCATAGGCTACAACAAGAGGTGGAGAAGCAAGGAAATTTTCCCTGACAAGAGGGTTAATCCGACCTTCGAAGTTCCGGTTTCCGCTGAGTACGGCTGCAACAGTAAGGTCATTTTCCTCAATCTCCTTAGCAACTTTTTCAGGTAAAGGACCACTGTTACCTATACAGGTTGTACAGCCGTAACCTACCTGGTGGAAACCAAGAGCTTCAAGATAGGGCAAGAGGCCTGCAGTTCTAAGATATTCCGTAGCTACCCTTGAGCCGGGGGAGAGACTTGTTTTTACAAAAGGCTTGACATGCAGGCCCTTTTCTACAGCCTTCTTCGCAAGCAGCCCGGCCCCTATCAGAACAGAAGGATTTGAGGTATTGGTACAGGAAGTAATTGCTGCAATCACTACGGAGCCGTGTGTTACCCTGAAGGCTTTCTCCAGAGATTCTGCTTTTTCCTCTTCTGTAACATAGGTTTCAGGTTCCTCTACAGGCGCCCCTCCGTCACTAATCCAGCGCTGATAAGCAGGATCCTGGGAAAGTTCAAGCCCTGAATCTTTCTTTCGGATAAAGGTCTGCTGCATAGTTTCACGGAAGTTTTCAGGCACCTCACTCAAGAAAAGCTGGTCCTGAGGGCGCTTCGGGCCTGCAAGACAGGGCTTCACCGTGCTCATATCCAGTTCCAGGGTAGTACTGAAAACGGGATCAGGCTTGTTAACGGAGTACAGAAGATCCTGGGCTTCCAGATACTTTTTCACAAGGTCAACCTGTTCTTCGCTCCTGCCAGTTCTTCTCAGGTAGGCAAGGGTCTCGGCATCTGGTGGGAAAATTCCAAGGGTTGCTCCATATTCAGGAGCCATATTGGAGATCGTTGCCCTATCAGGAAGACTGAGTGAGTTTAAACCTGGTCCGTAAAACTCCACGAATTTGCCGACAACTCCCACTTTTCTAAGCATCTTCGTAATTGTCAGGACAAGATCAGTGGCAGTGACTCCCTGTGCAAGTTTTCCGTAGAGCTTGAAGCCTACGACCTCAGGTACAGGCATATAGTAAGGTTGCCCTAGCATTACGGCTTCGGCTTCTATGCCTCCTACTCCCCAGCCGAGTACTCCAATCCCGTTAATCATTGTAGTGTGAGAGTCTGTCCCTACAAGAGTGTCAGGAAACGCAAATAACTCCCCATTTTTCTCTTTGAGATGCACAAGTGGGGTCAGGTACTCAAGGTTCACCTGATGGATAATTCCCCTTCCAGGAGGCACCACTCTGAGATTATCAAAGGCTTTCTGGGCCCAGCGCAGGACGGAATAACGCTCTGTATTGCGTTCAAATTCCTTTTTCTCATTTTCCTCAAGGGAATATGCCGTGCCGTAGGAATCCACCTGGACCGAATGATCAATAACAAGGTCGGCAGGGATAACAGGGTTTATTTTCGTAGGATCGCCTCCAAGGCGCTGCATTGCCGAGCGAAGGGCTGCAAGGTCTACTACAGCCGGAACTCCTGTAAAGTCCTGCATAATTACCCTTGACGGAATGAACGGGATATCCCTGTCACTTACGTTTTCAGGGCTCCAGCGGGCAAGAGCCTCTACATCCTCGGCAGTTATTATATGCTTTTCAGTATCTGCGTGCCTGAGCAGGGATTCCAGCAGGATCCTTATGGAGTAAGGAAGCAGGGAAATTCCCTCAAAGCCTTTTTCTTCAAGTTTGCCCAATCTGTAAATTGTAGCTTTTCCAGCAGCTGTTTCAATAGTGTCTCTTACCCCAAATGGGTCCGGACCTTCTCTCATAGATTTTTTACCTCCAGCAAAAATATGAAAATAAAACCATAATATTATAGATTTTCTCTTTATCGTGTGAGTCTCTTTATTGCGCAAATCTCTTTATTGTATGAAAGCCCCATCTTATCTTAAGACTATTTTATTCCTTCGGGTTTACTACTCCCCTTTTACATACAAAAGTTTGCTTTAATTGAAGGTGTTGCCCTCTGCTTTTTCCCCAAAACCTCAAAATAATTCCTCGTGTAAATTATATGTTAACCAGTATAAAAATTGTTGATTTTTACTCTAGCTTAAGACACACTAGTCTTTTAATATATTTTTACACTGTGGGGTTGGGTGAAAAAGAAAGGAAAAAACAATAAAAATGATTAAGAGAAAAAAGGATTGAAAGAAATTAAAAATTATGAAACAGTCTAAAACTTCCATAATTCAGAAGTTAAATAAAAACCTGACTTTTATCCTCTCCTAATACCCGAATAAAAAGAAAACAAGCCCTGAAATAAAGAAAAAAAGTTAGAAGCTGCTTATTTTCCAGCAGCTCCGATTGTTACGGTATAATCAAAGTTCTCTGTATTTTCGGGAAAGATAGAAAGATTCCATTTTCCAACAGCTCCTGGTGCAGTATAAGTCTTAATAAAAGTTGTAGTTCCTCCCTGGTAACTTCCTTGATTTTTAGTTTCTATACCGCCAGTTGCTGCCATACTGCCTTCACCTCTAAAGAATGGATATGAAGCAAAATAGAATGGCTGCGGGTACGCATCATCTACTATGGTTACCGAGCCGCTATATTTCGTATCTACAAAGGTAGGGGTAACCTTATTTCCTGAAGGATCTATCAGGCTCACATTAAAGGAAGGCGTAAGATTTCGATTTCCTCCGGTGGTATACAGGCCGTATCCGTACTGGTTAGCTCTAATTTCCAGGGTAATGGGGCCATCAGTTCCGGCTTCGAAGGTATTCTCATAAGGCTTTTCAGGAACCGGAAGGATACGGAAGTTCAGGGAAATCATTCTTTCGTATTCGCGAATCCCAGGGTCGTCAATATTCAGGTCAATACTACCGCTATAGCTGCCCTTTGCAGTAGATGGAACTGCAAGTGTAAGTTTTACAATAGCTGTCTGTCCGGCTTTTATTTTGTCAGGAGCTTCCACGCGTATTGCATCGTCTCCGAAGGCCTGTTCCGGCATTCCCATAGAGTAAACTATGTCTTTAGTAAGCTCAGGGGAAATTGTGATATCTTTAATGCCTGTATTCCTCAACTTGATTTCATAAGTATAATTCTTTCCGGCTTCGACAAGGTCATTTACATAAGGTGTAAGAATCTGGATTGATGGTTTAACCCATACCTGTATGTTCAGCTGCATCGTGCCCGGAAAATTTGGATAAGGACCGGCTACATCTCCTTCAGGTACTTTTTCCGTTAAAGCAAGGAGTACGGCATAGCTTCCAAGGTCGGCATCCTTAGGGATGTTCACCTTTACCTGAAATTCCTGTTTTTCTCCGGGCTTAAGAGCCTTTTCGGAAGGACTTATGCTGATCCAGCTTTCGTTTATGAAATTTTCCGTGTAAGGAGTGATTATAGGCTTCGGCTTCAATTGAATTGTCTTGTTATCTTTGTTCTCAACGGTTACAGTAAAATTTTTACTATCTCCGGGTTTAATCTCCAGGTACTTATAAGTCGGGTCAACCTTGATTTTCTCAAATTTGGGGAAATAATCTCCTGCATAACTCGAAGATGATACGGTATCTGCCACCACTTTTGGCTGTACTTCTTCTTTTACAGGTATGGCAGCAGTATCTTCATCCCCTGCTCCTGCACAGGCAACCGAAAGGACTGCTATGACAAGGAGTCCGTATACAATTCCTTTTAATGCCTTAATATCCAATATACGCATACTTTTCACCTCGCTCATTATCTACTAAGGCGTGAAACATATAAAATAATTACTTAAACTTCGAACCAATTTGCAGTTATTTTTAGAGAATAAAGGATAAGAAAGATTATTTTTGAAAGATTATTTTTTGATTTCCATCTTTTTTACGTGTCTTGTTCAAAAAAGTAATTTAATTACTTCCAGAGTCCCAACTTTTGCCTAGCCCCAGTTTTTGCTAGCACGATACGGAAATTAAGACGTTACCAAAAGACTAGAGACTTTTTAACATCTTCTGTAATCACCAAAATATACTATCATTTACAATAGCAGTTGACTGCAATTAATCAAAAACCACTGGGCAATAAAAAGTATTCTCATTTGGCTCATCATTTATATATGAGTTATAAATAATATATTTTTTAAGATCGATGTTCATAAACATATTACCATCGACCATTAAAGAAAATCTTCAATAGTACTAAATCTGGTGAACATAAATGAACAAAAGAAACTCCCTAGCATCGCTAATTTTAGCATCACTCGTGGTGCTAATAATTTTTGCAATGCCTGCAAGTGCTGAGGTTCTGCAGGCGGACTTTATTCCGGACCCAACTTCCGGAAACGCACCGCTCGTTGTATTATTTACTGATAAAAGTACCGGAAGCCCTTCGGTTTACATGTGGGACTTCGGTGACGGAGGCACATCAAGAAATAAGAACCCGGGACATACATATCTAGAACCTGGGGATTACACCGTTACTTTGAAAATAACAAGAGGACCCTACTACAGCACAGCTTCTCACAATATAACAGTTCCTGGTACAGATCCAGCAACAGAAACACCAATGGCACACCTTACTGCAGTTAGTAAAACAGGAACAGCGCCATTTACGGTACAATTTATTGATAAAAGCACAGGCGGTCCAACTGCATGGATGTGGTATTTCGGTGATGGTGATGGTGCTCTGTCAAGAGAACAGAATCCAACACATACTTACACTAAACCCGGGGTATATACTGTCAGATTACAGGTATGGAACGCTAAGGGCGTATGTTCTGAAAAATTTGTGAACTATATAACAGTTATGGCAGCTAATAACGCGCCAGTAGCAAATGCTGGTCCGGATCAGGTCCTTGAGCAGGCTAATCCTGCAGGTGCAGACTTAACTCTTGATGGATCAGGCTCTACTGATGACGGCCAGATTTCACCATTGACATATACTTGGGCATGGAACGGTGGATCAGCCGAAGGTATAAACCCTATAGTAACCCTTCCCCAGGGAACAACAACAGTGACTCTTACTGTCTTTGATGGGGAATTCTCAAGTACTGATACCGTTGACATAACAGTGAAGGATACAACCGCACCGACTATAACAACTTCAGGTAAACCAGTAGTGCTCTGGCCACCAAACCATAAATATCAAACTGTCTCAATATCCGACTGCGGAATTTCTGTAACTGATACCTGCGACCCTGATGTAAACATGGATGATATAGTAATCACATCAGTGAGCAGCGATGAACCTAAGGAAGCTTCTGGCGAAGGAGATGGGAATACCCTGGAGGATATCGTTATCAAGAGTCCTCAAACAGTTGACTTAAGAGCAGAAAGACAGGGAGATGGAAACGGCAGGGTGTACACAATTAATTATAAAGTTATGGATGCATCCAGAAATACGGCAACAGGATCCTGTCAGGTCTGGGTTCCCCATGATAAGGGAAGTGGAGTTACAGCCGTTGACGATGGTGCAGCCGCAGGATACACAGTGAATTATCCCTGAGTAAAAAAATATTTTTTAACTAAATGAATCTGGGAACTCATTAACGAAAAAACGGAAAGAAATATATCTTCCTATTTTTACTTTTTTAGGAAACTTTTCATTTTTATGAGAAATGCGCTCTGATACGATTATCAGCGCTGTTGTATATTCTCAAAAGATTTTACATCTTATACGATAATATAATGGAACATGTATTCATTTTATAGAGAATATCGTACATGGGACAAAATCGGGAAAAATTAAAAAGACTCAAAAACCATGAACAGAAAAAGATATCAAATCTTAAAGTTAAATTCCTGATAGGTAATAAACTGAGACACAGTTAATTATATTTATATATGTATATATTTATGTATGTAACAGCGAGTTGATGCCAAAGTTATCCGGGCTATGAATTGTTCCGAAATAAATAGAGGATTTTCATTTTAAGAACGAAGGCATTTATTCACTAAGGAGTGCATTTTTCTTGCTTAAAGAGAGAGTGTTCGACAGATTTTCAGACGCAGGTTTTAGGGTCAGAAAGAAATCCAAATTCAGAAAGGTTTCATCGCATGAAGATCTTTTTGGATCCAGTTCTATAATTGATGCTGATTTCGTGGAAATAGATGAAACTTTTTTCCACGATCCGGATTCTACTAAGCTGAATTCCGGGTCAGTTGACCCTGACCTTCTGGAGGGTCTCAGAGAATACCTTAGAACGAGGTCTCAGGAGGAAATTTCCGAAATCTTTGAAGAGGTCCGTAAAATTCTGGAGAGCAGAGCTTCTGAAAGGAATTTCCAAAAGGAGTCTGGAGAGGAAATCCCTATTAATCAAAGAACAAAAATAAAAAAGATCTCAAGAAATGCCTTCAAAGTCTTTCTGGAAACGGCTTCCTATGGAAGGAAGCAGATAATCAGCGTTTCAAAAGTTGCTTCCTCAAAAGCCTCATCTATAGCATCCGAAAGAAAAGAATCAATAATGGATTCCTCGAGAAAGCTCAATGAAAAATGGAATAACCTGAGCCCTAGAGATCGCAAAATTATCTCCGAATTGATAGTAGCAATGATAGAAATCGGGCTGCTTAAAGGAGCCAGCCGGAGTAAACAGGCTACGTTTGCTATCCTGTCAAGTATCTCCAGACATCAAACCCCAGGCAGGAAAGACCTAGAGGACTTCGCAGAGGGTCTGCAAAAACTTTTCAAGCGCAGGAGTTGAAGCAAGAAGACAGGAAATATCTTAAAAAAGTCCGGGAACTTAAAACCTGTAGGGCTTGCTTATTGCCTTCACAAAACTTGCAGGGCTTTCCCCAACATCCCAATTTTCGGCATTCCCTATAAGATACGTGTAGTCAGAAACCTGTTGCAGCCCGCCGGCATCATAATTTCCGATAATTAGAGAAAAGATCCTGGCTCTTCTTTCAGCTTTTATCTCATTCCATTCCCGGATAAGTGGCCTCTCTGAGAGTTCTGAAAAACCATCGGTAAGGAAAAGGAGATCAGCTCCCTCAAAGGCTTTTTCATTTTTCATAGCTTTAAGGCCTGCACGGAGCGCTGTATTGAAGTCGGTGCCGCCGCCGAAAGTAAATTTCAGAAATTCAAGAAATTCCTTTCCCATACGCTTTTTATTTGTAAGCTCAATCTCAACAGTCTGCCACTTAGATGAGAAAAGAATTACTTTAACATCCCTGTTTTCTTTCAGCATTCTTCTTGTAACTGCCAGAATCACGGATTTTGCAAGAAGTTCGGGACTTCCTCGCATCGACGCAGAAGTATCTACTAGGGCGACTACAGGCCCTTTTCTTTTTTTACCCGCAGTATCCGAGTTCCAGTTCTCTCCTTTTAGCTGGTAGGTCAGGAGTTTTCCTTCAAGCATATCAGCATAGAATTTTCGCTTCAAGAGAGGATTTTTTAACTTTACGGTTTCTGCTGGAAGTAATGCCTGGATATCACCTGAAAAAGTGACCGAATGAACCTCATTTTTACTGTATGGCGATAGGCTCAGCTTTTTTGAGCCGTACTCAAGTTCAATTCTTCCGACCTGCTCTAGAATCTCATTAAGATCAGAACTCTTTTTCAGAATTGAAGCGTATTTTTCAAGGTTTCCGAAATATTCTCTGTGAAGAGCCTTCAAGGAATGATCCCAGGCTCTGCCAGGAAAAAGCATTGAGAGAATTTCAAGCACTTCAAGGTGATCTTCAAGCACAGGGATAAGCTCTTCAATTTTTACAGCTATGCTTTCTTCTATAACAGAATCCAACGTCTCTCCTGCCTTCTCTGAAGACATGAAGTTCAGAGTCATTGAAGCAAGTCTTTCGGATCCCGCAGCTTTTCCAGCCTGAAGATCTGGATCTTCCGAATTTTCGTATTCAGGGTCTTGTAGGAAACTTTCCTGTTTGAGGGAACTTTGTTGTTTGCTTTCTTGAGTTGACTGTTGATTGAATATATCCGGATTATCCCGCAACCTATCTGGATTATCCTGCAATGGGAAATTTTTCTCAATATCATGTACTCTGTTTCTTTCCCATACTGATTGAGTTTCCTCGATCAGATTCTTCAGGGCTTTAAGGCTTTTTTCGAAGCTATTTGCAAACTTTTTTGAAGATTTAGACTTTATCTTTCCATACTCATCCAGAAGTGTAAAGAGTTCTTCAAGCAAAGTCCTAAGGATAAAAACACCTGCCAGGTTATTAGTTTCGGCAAGAGCTTTTATTTCAGTCCAGGCTTTGAAGTCCCTCAAACTTAATAAAATCGGATAAAAAGCTCCGAATTTACTCACAAATAGCTTTTCATCTTTTATTTCGTACCCATTTTCTGAAAAAAGTTCATAAATAAGAATTTCCGCAATTTCTTCCCTGGTTTTCCTTGGCATTGTTCGCGGAGTAGCCAATACTTCCCTGAGTTCAAGATTTAATATTGCAGAAGGATTGAAAGCATGGCTGAACGATAAGGATAATCCTGATCCGAGAATGCCTTCGATATCTCCCTTCCGCCTTTTTATTTCCTGCATATCTTTCTTTTCCGGGAATTTTTTAAGCTTTGAGAGTATTTCATAGATTTCAAGAAACTTTTAGAATTCGCAGAAAAATTTAATTCCATTCATCTCTTATTTCTCAAAGGCTTTTTAGTATTCAGGCGACCTCTTCTGCTTTCTCAACGGTCACATCAAATACCCTGGGTTTTTCCAGCAAGAGCCTTATTTCGTTTAGATTGCTTGCAATCTCGTAAATATCCGTGTTTTTGGAGCGATATTTAATCAGGATTTCCTGGCTGTCCTGCTCTGAAACCCATAGATTTTCCCTCAGGGTTTTCTCAAGCGCTTTTTCTTCTTCCTGGATTTGCCTTCTGAAATAGTTCAGTCGCTCTTCCAGATTTTCGTACTCTTTTTCATAGAGCTTCTTGTCGCCGTAGTCAAGGCTGATCTTGAACTCAAATCCGTATTTCCTGCGGAATTGCTCTGCAAGAGACTCGAAATTCAGAGAGCTATTGACATTGCTGAAATCGAGCCCAAAACTGTAAGTATGAGTCGGAAACTCGGTATGGTGTTTCAGCAGATCAAGGGCATTGTCAAATGTGAGGTTCTTCTGGGCTTTCACCCCTGAAAATCTTGAGCTTTTCAGGTTTCCTGTTATTCTTCTATCTTCTTCGTAGCACTTATTACAAGCTACAAGATCTGGAAGTTCCTGCTGCAAGCAACTGTAAATAGAGTTTTTTAGGTCAAAAACATCCAGTTTCAGTTTTCCAGTATCTGTACCCCCTGAAACAACACTATTCAGAATAAGCTTCCTGATTGCTTCCTTCTGTTCCGGCACTTCCCAGAGCATGTGCTGTAGCAGGACAGCAGTCATCCGGTTTACGCTGGTATGTCCATTTACGACTGAAGCAACCCTAAGTATACTTACAGTTTTTTTCCAGCGCCTGTCCGAGATAAAGATATTTGAGTTCTTAAGTTCTCTTCTGAGTGCTTTTATAATTACCCTAACCTCGGGATCAACCGGGAGATCCCTTGCTCTCTTCTGGATTTCCCTTATATCTTCTATACTGAGTTTTGTTGAGGGTATGAAATCGTCGGTGTTTTTGAAGATCAGGTCTTCAAGGTTCTCTTCGTGCTGGATATAATCCACCCTGTACCGGAACAAAAAACGGTCGTAAAGAGCTTCGAGACTTTCATCTTCTTCGGGAAGCTCGTTGGAAGCCCCAAAAACGGTAAAAAGAGGTACCTCAATAAGTTCCTTGCCGTTGTGGTACTTCCTCTCATTCAATACAGTTAACAAGCTGTTTAAGATGGAGCTATTGGCTTTGAAAATTTCGTCAAGCAAGGCTATATGGGCAGTTGGAAGGTAGCCTTCTACTCGCCTGCTGAACTCGTCCCTCTCAAGCGCCTTAAGTGAAAGTGGTCCAAATACCTCTTCAGGAGTGGAGAAGCGAGTCAGAAGATAATGGAAAAAGTTTCCTCCCTCAATAGTTTCGCAAATCTTGTTTGCAAGAAGAGTTTTTGCAGTTCCTGGAGGACCCAGTAAAAGGATATGTTCGCCGGAAAGGAGTGCAAGAAGAGACCCATTGATTTCCGCATCCCGTTCTTTAAAGTAGTCTGAAAATTCCTGTTTAATATTGATAACCGTATTTTTTAAATCCAGGACTCTCATAAGCTCCAAAACCTTTATAAATTTCTCTTTTTCAGCACCAAGCCATCAGTATATGAAAAAAATGCTACAATTAATGGATTGCAATAGCCTGCTTGAATATTGTTAAAAATGAACTCCCTATTTTTATGGGCCTTGCCTTAATTAATTTTTCTAAAAATTCTTGTCCCTACCCAATATGTCCCTAATACCAATATGTCCCTAGTACCAATATGTCTGCGGATTATGTTTCTTCTCAGAGATATATCTTTCTGCCTTAATACTGAAGCCCTGTTTTTATCATATTTTATGGATTAGTCTGGTATCCACCTTGACTAAAGTTCCTACCGATTCTGCCTTTTGCCATCCGAAGAAGTTATGCATAAAGAAGTCGATCACTAATGAGAACGATTCAAATCCACCTGAATGAGAATATTCCTGGTGATGAAAAATAGAAATCGTATTTTGAGAGACCAATTTCCTGAAATTAATTAACGTCCTTAAATTACCAGTACCCTGAAATTAATTAATACCAGATCAATTGGTATCCTGAAATTAGCCAGTATCCAGAGATAGAGCAAATTCCGGAAGTCCTTACATGAATGATTTCGAACGTGAAAAATATAGCCGGCAGATCCTTCTATTTGGGGAAGAAGGGCAGGAAAAGTTGAAGAAAGCAAAAGTGCTAGTTGCCGGAGCAGGCGGGCTGGGAAGTCCGGTTTCCACCTATCTTGCAATCGCAGGCGTCGGAAAAATAATTCTTGCTGATTTTGATTCCGTAGATCCTAGCAATCTAAACAGGCAGTTCCTACATCACGAAAAAGATATCGGAAGGCTTAAGGTAGAATCGGCAAAGGAAAAACTGCTTTCCATGAACCCGGATATTGAGGTTGAAACCATAGCCGAAATGCTTACCGAATCAAATCTCGAAGCCCTAGTTCCCGAATGTGACGTTATAGTTGATGCGCTTGATAACCTTGAAACGAGACATATGCTTAACAGGCTTGCCGTAAAAAGAAGGATTCCTTTAATCCATGGAGCAGTTACAGGATATGACGGCCAAGTAACAACAATAATGCCTGGAGAAACTCCCTGCTTTTACTGTATTTTCCCGCGCATTTCTAAAAAGGAAGTTTTTCCGGTTTTAGGGGCAACCCCGGGGATTATCGGTTCCATTCAGGCAAATGAGGTGATTAAATTCCTGACAGGGCAGGGTAAGCTTTTGGAAGGCCGCCTTCTGTTCTGGAACGGGCTTTCAGGAAATTTCAGTGAAATTTCACTATCAAAGTTAAACAATTGCCCTGTTTGCGGAAATCTTAAGGAAAAAAGCGAAAATAAATGAAAAATTTCACCTTTCCAAACCAGGGTAAACCTTTATTTCAAGTTCCTGTTGTCTATTAGCCAATTTATATATATCTTCAGTAATAATATCCTATAGGGGATCTTATTACAGGGAATCTTGTGCGAGGGGATTTGATGAGAAAGAAGACCATTCCAGTTGAGAAGGAAGTCAATGGTTTGGACGAGAACTCAAGTTTATGGTCTTATGGATTCCAGGATCTAAATATTACGTCACATGATTTATCTTCTGCTTCTATCCCGAATGCGCCTTATTTTGATCTTAGGATCTATCGGGAGTCTAGGGTAAAATCACTGATCAAGGTACACAGTAAAGATATGTACCGACTACTTGAGAAAGTTCACTTTGATGGAAATTACTACAGGATAAAGTGTGTAAGTTCAGGGGAGTGGGAGTACTGCTGGGATCTGGCTGTCAGGATTCAGTTTTTCGGAAAAATGCTGGGAATGACTCTTTATCCCAAACGCCTGGTTTCACAGAAAGAAAAAAGGATTGTCTACAGGTCCATGATCCTGGTTAACCCTTACCAGCTCTGGGACGAGGCTATTGTAAACAAATTCTGGAATTTGCAGGAGCGGGTTGAATTCCTGATAGCCAGAATTCTTTTTCACGAGTGCATTCACGTTATGATCTCGATTGGAAACATCCTGCCTTCAGGTTTCGGAAACACGGATATTTATCTTGAATTCAGTAAGATGCTGGAAGTCTCAGCTTCTAAGAAGCTTTCCATCAAGCTTCATAATGTGCAGTTTCGCCTATGGAATCTTGTGCTGTTTGGAGCATCCGGTTCCGAAAGTGAAAAAAAACTGCTTGAAAGTGTTCAGGAAATATATGAATTTCTGATCAATGAAAAGTACACTAATCATAAAACAGGGAAAGCTTTCGATTTTCCCTCAAACAACGCAAAAATCGCAAGAAAATACTCATGGATTGCAGCTGTCAAAGCCGGAGGAAACACGCAGGTCAGTAAAAGAATCTGGCAGGTGGAAGCCCGCAGGCTCAAGATAGCAATGATGGAACTCTTTGATGGGATTGATACGGAATTAAGTAATATTGGATTTACATGGAAGTAAATAATTATGGGCTTTAATTACAGGCTTATAGAAAATTGAAAAAGTATTTAGTGAAAAATTATTTAGTTGGTAAGGATTATTACCTTTCCCAACCATTTTCTTTAGATTTCTTTTGTGTTTTTAATTCGATTATAGTACTGGATTTTGCTTAAAGGTTCATAATTATAGTTAGAGTTTATCTTTTAGGTGTATTCTTTTACTTTATAGATCTGAACTTTATATCTTGAACCATATAGTTTACTGTTCCAAAACTTTTTCAATTTTTGATATATCAGGAAGTTCATGCGTAAGATATTCTTCGAAGAAGATGATTTTTTGCTCCTCATCGATAATTATATTCGCCCTCTGAGAAACCCCTTCTTTTTCCCTGAATATTCCATATGCTCTGGCAACCTCTCCATGCGGCCAGAAGTCCGAAAGAAGCTTGGTGTGCGTAATTCCCAGTTCCTTGGCCCAGGCTCTTTTTGATGGTATGGGATCGACACTTATTCCAAAAGCCACTGTGTTCAGCCTGGAAAAGATTTCGTGGTTTTCCTCAAGCGATTTCATCTGTTCTGCACACACGTTCGTCCAGGCAAGAGGATGAAATGATAGGAGGACTTTTTTGCCAGCAAAGTCATAGAGGTGCACTTCATTCTGTTTTTGATCTTTTAACCTGAAATCCTGGATTTTATCCCCGATTTTAATCTCGCTCATGGTAAATTTCCCCAATTTAATAAAATCATCTATCTTTAATAAATTGTCTGTCTGCTGACCTGTTAAGATTTTTGTCAGTATGAAGTATCGATTGAAACGAGAGAAGGTTCAAAGTTAGTATAAACTATAAAAATTACATGAAGAATGAGTTGGATTTAAAAAATTGTGAGAAAAGAAGTAAAAATAATGTAAATAAAAGTGTATTGAATAATCAACATTTTTGAAATGACTATAAAAACTCTATTTCTTTTCTCTAGATAAAGTGCACCGTAAAGCGCATAATGAATCTGAAATCCTAGTAGAAGTAATTTTTAATCTTATTTTACTTAATTCTCTGAGTTTTTTCCTTGAGAAGATTCTTGAATTTTTCTATTATATTTTGATTCTGCGGCGCAGATTTCTTATTACATGACGGTTTGTTATTCGATGTCTTGTTATTCAATGGTTTGTTATTGTTTGACGATTTGTTATTATTCGATGGTTTGTTATTATCTATTTTATTGCGTTTCATTTGATCGTGTTCTTTACGGGACATCTGTTTAGGAGTTTTCTTGGACACTGTTAAACACCAGTAAAAAGTGATAAAAATTAATTCTTTTTAAATTATGTCCGTGAATTAGCAACCTACTATAAAAAATGAGTGTATTTTTATCACTTATTCCAATGAAAAAGTAGGCTTTGAATTTAAAAAAGGATAAGCCCCGTGCGTGATTTGAACACGCGACCTAGTGATTACAAGTCACTCGCTCTACCGGGCTGAGCCAACGAGGCAATTGGAAAATACTGCGACTTACCTAAATACAATACTCACAGATAAACTTTATGGCAGGTTTCTTTATCCGGAGGCAAACCATAGTCTTTTGCCTGTTATTTTTCCTTTTTTTTGCCGGGTTCCCGAGGTTATAGTACATAAACTTTATGGAGTCCTTTGTTTATATCTCGCTAAGATGTGGCAGGAAATCGCAAAATACGGGCGCAAACTGGTTGAACACGGGCTTGTCGAATCTAACTTTGGGAATATCAGCCTCAGGGCTGGCGACAGGATGATTATTACCCGGACAGGGGCCGCACTTGATGAAATTACAGTAAATAACGTTGTTGAAGTTGATATTCGAGATACCTCCTCTATGGATATAATCGCATCTTCCGAAGCTGTCGTACATAGGGAAATTTACAGGCAGACCTCCGCACTTGCAATCATTCACGCTCACGCTCCATATGCAGTTGTTGAGTCTCTGCTCGCAGGCCCTGGAGAAAAAATTTCACCTGTAGATAGTGAAGGACAGTACTTCCTTGGCGAAATTCCAGTTGTTGGAGGAGGAATAGGGAGCCGCGAGCTTGCAGGAAATCTTGCAAACGCGCTCTCAAGGCATAGAGGTGCTATAGTTTACAGTCACGGAACTTTTGCAGTTGGGAGAACACTTGGAGACGCTTATATAGTGACCACACAACTTGAGCACTCCTGCAAAGTTAAGTACTTGTATGAACGTGTGCGGCAGCAGAAAAAGGAAAATAAGTAAACTATAAACGCTCGCCCATTTAATCCGCGCTTATAAGTAAGAGCTTGAAAAACAGAAAAAGGAAATAATTAAACTTAGGTATTGAGTAAGAGGATAGCCATACAGCTTAAGTATAAATATAAAAAAGCAGGTAAACACAGAAATGATATAAAAAAGCAAATCCAAATCGGGATACTGAACAAGATAAAGTGCCTGTTTCTGGTACGGCTTTCTATTAAGGGTATCACCGAAAGGAAGAATCTCGAGCACCATGACGTTTAATACCCTGAGACCTTTTGCCTCAAAAGTTATCGAACCACTGGCAGACTTTTTCATAAGATATGAGGTCTCACCTAATGCGGTTTCCATAATTTCCCTTATCTGTGCGTTCTTTGCAGGAGTGAGTTTTTATTACTCACCTGCTTCCAGGGAATTCATCCTGCTGGCAGGTATCCTAGTAATACTTAACTCGATTTTTGACGCTCTTGACGGAGTAATTGCACGGAAATCGAATAAGGCCACCCCAAGGGGTGATTTTCTGGATCACGTTATCGACCGCTACTCTGATGTCTTTATTATATGTAGCATCTTTTTTGCAGGTTATGCCTCCTGGCAGGTAGGAGTTGCGGCAATTGTAGGTGTACTGCTTACCAGTTATCTGGGAACTCAGGCCCAAGCGCTCAACCTTGGGAGATATTATGGAGGAATCATGGGTAGGGCTGACCGGCTTGTAGTTATAATTCTCGCAGCCTTCGGCAACTTTGCCTTTCCAGTGCTAATTGCAGGTTTTTCAATTCTGGGTTGGGCTGTTATCCTTATTGCTGTAACCAGCCATGTAACGGCAGTCCAGAGAATTTATTATATATGGAAGGAACTGAGATAATACACCTTTTTTATAATTTTTAAAATATGTTATCTCAGTTCGTAATCTCAGTCAGAGAAAATTTTACTCAGACTTGAACACAAGTTTACGGCGAATAAGTTAATGTAACACAAAACACAACTATCTGGCTATGTCGTTTCAAGGAAAACAATATGAGTATCTGGATCACACTGCAGATATCAAGTTCCAGGCTTATGGAAAAACTAAGGAAGAAGTATTCGAAAATGCGGCTCTCGCTATGTTCAATGTTATAATTGATACAGAAAAAGTCTCTGGAAATACCTCAAGGGAAATATTTCTTAAGTCGCCTGACCTTGAATCCCTGCTTGTGGACTGGCTTTCCGAGCTTTTATATCTATTTGAAGTTGATGAAATCGCGTTCAGGGAGTTTCGGGTTGAAAAAATCAAGGAAGAAAAAGATGAATACTCAATAACAGCTCAGGCACTGGGCAAAAAATACGATCTTGAAAGCCTCCCCTTTGAGACTGAAATTAAAGCTGTTACCTATAACCAGTTAGAAATAACGAAGACTGCTGACGGCTGGAAGGCTCAAATAGTTGTGGATATTTGAGGGAGTAGAAGTTTTCTCCCTACCTGGGACTGGCTTCCCGGATACTGGCTCTTTCTTCTCTAACCATTTGCACCATGCATATCTTCATGTATAGGAATTATTATCCTATCCTTCAATATAAAACTCAAGTACTATAATATTTCAAGCATCTCAAGTATATTCAAGTATATCTCAAGTTGAGTTATCTAGTCCTGAATTGATTCAATCGTATTTAGATCGATGTTGTTATATCAAACCGATCTTAATCAGGCGTTTCCAAAATTCATTGTGGCTTTAATCCAGCCTGACACAGTGTATCTTGATTACGTTTCCAAGTAGTTTGCAGAACCCTCGGGAAACGGAAGGTAAATCATAGTTCCAGAATTATATATAAGCATAAAGGAGCAGGGAGCATAAATCATGGTAAAAAATGAAGATACAGCTATCGAGGAATTAAGCACGGAAAATGTACATGAGGATGTAAGGGGTATGGTCAGGAAGCTTTCCGAAAACGAATGGGAGATTCCTGTCGGGCACATCCCAAATATGCGGGTTCCGGGCCGCCTGTTTGTATCCAGAAATTTGCTTGAAGGCATTGAACCTGGAACTATTGACCAGATTGCAAATGTGGCAACTCTCCCTGGCATTCAAAAGTATTCCATGGCAATGCCTGATGCTCATCTTGGCTATGGTTTTGCTATAGGGGGGGTTGCGGCTTTTGATGTAGAAGAAGGGATTATCAGCCCGGGCGGGGTGGGTTTTGATATCAACTGTGGGGTAAGGCTCATTCGTACTAACCTTCAGAAGGAAGAGGTAATTCCGAACATAAAGAGATTAACTGACGAGCTTTTTAATAGTGTGCCTGCAGGTGTTGGTTCCAAAAGTCGGATCAGAGCTTCTGACCAAGAACTGGACAGTGCCTTTCTGGAAGGGGCGAGATGGGCTGTAGAGGCCGGGTATGGCGTGGAGGCTGATGTCGAACACTGTGAGGCAAACGGGTATATGGAAGGGGCCGATCCTTCTCAGGTAAGCACGAAAGCCAGAACCAGGGGAAAACCTCAGTTAGGAACTCTCGGAAGCGGCAACCACTTCCTTGAGGTTCAGTATGTTGATAAAATCTATGATCAGGAAATGGCTTCAACTTTTGGACTTGAAGAAGGCCAGGTTACGGTAATGATCCACTGTGGCTCAAGGGGGGCAGGGCACCAGATTTGTACTGACCACCTGAAGGAACTTTCTCAGGCTGTAAAGAATTATAAAATTGAAATTCCGGACAAACAGCTTGCCTGTGCCCCTGCCCAGTCAAGGGAAGCCCAGAACTATTTTAAAGCCATGCTCTGTGCTGCAAATTATGCGTGGGCAAACCGTCAGATAATTACTCACTGGACAAGGGAATCATTTGAAAAGATATTTAGAAGAGATGCTGACGACCTGGGCATGAATCTGCTTTATGACGTTGCTCACAATGTGGCAAAACTTGAAAAACATATCGTGGATGGAAGGAAAAAAGAGGTATATGTGCACAGGAAAGGGGCAACAAGAGCCTTTCCTCCAGGCCATCCTGAAGTTCCGGCCGTGTACAGAGATGTAGGGCAACCGGTTTTGATTCCTGGAAGTATGGGTACGCCCTCATTTATATTATGCGGTTCAGAAGAAGCTATGAATGTTTCTTTCGGTAGTGCCTGCCACGGGGCCGGCAGGGTCATGAGTAGAGCACACGCAAAAAAAGAATTCCGCGGACAGAGCATAAAAGAAAACCTCGAAGCTCATGGTATTACAGTAAGAGCCACACACCCATCAGTAATTGCAGAAGAAGCTCCAGGTGTATATAAGTCTAGCAGCGACGTAGTAAATGTCGTGCACGAACTGGGCATTGCCCGTAAGGTCGCAAGAGTTCTTCCTTTAGGGGTTGCAAAAGGCTAAGTGAGAAAACAGTCTGATCGTTAAATAATAAACGTTAGAAAATGTAGGCTTTAGATATTGAAGCTTTCGTGAAAACTTTAGCCTAAGGGCTGAAGTTTTAACCCTTAATTTATTTTAAACTCTCTTTAAAATAATATTAGGGAATCAATTGATCTGGTACATAGAAATTTGAATTTCTTAGTATTATTCGGGTTCTTCCATTTTTTCCATTAAAAGTAAATCCGAATTGTCAGGTTCTCGTCCTTGGAAGAATCTAAATACAATCATACTTGAATACGAGAATGCCTTAAAAGGCGTGCCATTTTCCCTGAATATGTTTGAAAAATATCCAACAAGGTTACGAATAACCCTTTCATCCTTGAAGTCATGAAAAATGGTTACTGATTCGTTTCCAGGTTCAAGGGAGATTTCTATATATTTAACAAGCTGGGTTGCAAGGTACATTTTTCTGAAATGAACCAGCAGTTCTGGAAGAGTCATATCACTTACCGACTGCTTGCAAAGGCGCTCAATGATTTTTGTCGGGTTTGGGACTTCTCCTGTTGCAAAAACTTCAAACTGACTCCGATGGAGAGTCACGAGATTGAACCTCTCAGCATTATAAGTATACATAAGCTGAGTCCAGAATTCGGTATTGTCGTCTAGTTCCTTACATAAAACATCAAGATATCCAAAGTGTTTTCGGATTCCGGGCATAATCTCATTCGAAGAGACAGATGCGTTCTTTTTGAAAGAGATTTGAGTCGAGTTTGATCTCCTGAAAACATGCTCAACATCAAGCTGTCTCCATCTGGAAAGAAAATGAGCCACCAGCTGGGCAAAAAAATCTCTGCTGTTTACAGTAGAGTTTGAAATAAGCACCAATGCAGATTCAGGATTATTAATATCTTCGCACTTTATTGAAGTTCGAATTGCCCATTGATAGCTTCTGGAAACTCTGTTAAGATAATCCTCTAATTGTTTCATGTCCTGAATTTCAAACGGATTGATAAGCTCATTAACAAGTTCTTCATCAGTAAGCCTACCCCTGGTACACCTGAACAACCATTCAAGCATTGTTGTATTTATAACAATATTTTCTCCACTCTGGATAGTCTCATTTAACTCTTCTTTTGCAGGAGTTTCTTTTAAAAATTCGATTGCTTCCTCAATACTTTTATGATTTGTAAGAGCTGTATCCGCAACTTCAATGGTGTCCCTGACTGCAGCGCTTAAATTCCCATTATTGGCATCCAGAAGGGGCTGTAACTTTTTAAGGTACTTATCATCCAGGGATATGTTCTTTCTGATCAGCATATTTTCCACCCGATGTATTCGGTTTCCTGGCTCTTTATGCTATGATCCGTTTTGATACCCGTAAGATCAGGACTATTATATAGCTTCGGTTAAAAAGTGAGAAAAAATTTATTTATAAAGAAGTACTTTGTAAATCCAAAAGTTTTTACTTAGAGCCTTATTTATGTTACTGGTAAGTGCTACCGAATCTTAAATCTTTCTATTTAGTACTACTTCTTTATGAACAAAATTGGTACATATTACACGAATTATTCCTATAGATCTTGATGTGTTATTACAATATTTTCATACTTATAAATTTTGTCGATTTACTTGGATGCACATGTTTATATTTTGTCGTACTTTCGAATCTTGATTTGATTTTCAGTCAAATGTTAAAAGTGAAAAGCTTGACAAATTAACAGAAATCAATGACACCAGTTCACAACTCTTTATATATATATGTTAAGAGAGTGTACGACATGTAAATCAAAAAAGTTCTAATGTATATTGGACTGTTATAACCTGGAAGATTGCGTTATTGATTTCACCCTGTCCTTGCAAGTTTGTCTAACCTTTTATTGTTTACCCTAATTAATCTCAAGAGCATCAGTTGAAGGTCATAGGTTGACATTTTCGAAAGCTGTGTGTTTAGGAGTAGATTGTATGGCTCTTGCTTTAAGCACAGGGTAAAAACTCACAGGTTATTATTAATTATCCTGAAAACTCACGATCTTCAAAGGCGATAACAGTCCCAAAAAGCGAGTTTGGGAGTGGATTCATAAGTACCTGGCAAATTAAGATGGAATTGTTTGGCCAGCCAGGTACTTTTCTCCCGAGAAAGTGACATAAACCTTTTAGGAAATATTTTTATCGTTTTCCTTTCGGGTTCATCTATAGCATATTCTTTTTGACTGACATAAATTCACGTTTTTCTGATTCGCTTGAGAATTAGGTTTTCTCTGGCCTATCAAAACATCTTATTTCCAGGTAAATCTGGATGTTCTAAAAGTAGACAAATAGAACTAAGTTTTCCCGAAAATGACAAGTAACAAGGTCAGAAAGGTAAAGAGAATAAAAGACTAAATTAGATAAAAAGCTACAAAAATATTCAAAAGAAGAAAAAAGCAAAGGAAATTTTCCTCTGCTTTTGAGTCCTGAGACTCTTTTTAATTTTGTTCTTTTTGCTTATGTCAGTTTGGTTACCGGGTGGTTTGCCAGGTCTGCGATCTCGACGCCAAGATCCTTTGCAGTTTCTCCAAGCATGATGTCGACCATTGCAACAGCCGGGAAAATATGGTTGACGTTCTCGATAGGACCATAGAGCAGGTAGTCGGAACCTGCAATCTGGGCTACCAGGTTGGTACCAATGTCTGCAGGCATGTAGATTGCCTTGGGGTCAGGCTGGGTCTTCTTGAATTTGCGAAGCCAATCCCATGCAGAAGCCATGTTGTGGTATCCACCGCCGATTGGCAATCCGAATTTTGCTTTCATTGTGGGTATCGAGCGGATAGTAGGGCCAGAACCTGCACCAAGAGGCATTGCCGCGACGTCGATTAAGGGATACTCGATTCCACATTCTTTTGCGATCTGAAGCATTCCTTTTGTTAATCCAGAACCACCGACTTCAAGAATGTCCATCTTTCCTTTTACGGTTGGATCAGTTGCGTTGAAAGCCAGAACGATTGAAGCTTTTACGTCGCTTTCTGTGAGGATATCGATTTCTTCCTGTTCAATACTTGCGTTGATCGAGTTGTGAATTGCCCTGTCTGCAACACCGATTTCGGTACAGTGTTGAGCTGCGGCTGCACGCACATTTCCGGCTGAGGAGTCAATCAGGAAAGGTGTCCTGTCGTCGATCTCAACAAACCAGTCAATGTAGCGATTAATTGATTCGGGGGTTTCTCCTACAATTTGGTTTACATAGGGGTTTCCTGTGGCATCGCTCATTGAGACCTGGGTGTTCCAGAGGGTTTCTGCAGCAGCCCTGTCGAAGATACCCTTGTCTTCATCGGTCACAATCTTGTGCCTTGCATAGAACATAGTACTGACTAACACGGTTGGGAATTCACCCGGCTGTCCACCGAACTTAACTCCGCCGATTTCAAAAACTTCCTGTTTCTTGTCAAACTTGAACATTTTGATCCCTCACTTAAATGAACATTGATGATACAAAGGTATACAGCAGGAAGAGCAGCAGGCCAATGACTCCACCGTACAGAATTCCAATATCCCTTCCTACTTTCTTTCCTATTTTTTGTGCAACTTCACTGTTGACAAACTCAATCTTCTCATCGATCTTATCGAGCCTTTTCATTACTTCGTTAAATTCACCTGGCTCTACAAACGCTGCTGGTGCTTTTCCATCCATATTATTCACCTCACCAGACAAGTAACGGGAGTACAATGACCATCAGCAGCGAAAAGATGAAACCTGCTGCAAAGCCGACTATTCCGGTAGCCGCAACCCCGGAGTCAAGCTTCTGGTTTCTCGCAATCAACTGTGCTCTATATCGAATGCTCTCAACAGTAGCATCAATTGCACCCATCTGAGGAGCAAGCACCATTGGTACGCCTTTATCGTATTCTTCTGCCATTTTCATACCCTCCCTATTAGTAATAATCCAAGCAGGGATATGGTTATTGTCAACCCTATCATGGCGCCTTCGATCTTTCCTGCGTGAACTCCTGAGTGGAACTTGTTCAAGTTTCCTATATCCATCATGCGGGCTTCGATTGCCTTCAGTCTGCTGCGGATAACTGCAATTTCCCCGGAGACCGGCCTGACAACGCCGCCTTCTTCTTCTTCTTCACCTGCCTCACTGATCTCAACAATCATAGGTTCTGCATCAAAAGCACCCGGGTCTTTTGAGGCGAGTTCTCTTACTTTGGAAGTAATGGCACCCATATCCTCGGTATCAATAAGGTTGACAGTCTGAACCTGTTCCTGGAAACGGGCAATTGCGGCTGCATCCAGGTTTTCGACATATGGAATTGCACCCAGTGCCCCTGAAATCCTGTTGTCTTTTACACCATTTGCGTGAAGGCTCAGGATTGACTGTCCGATAATGTGTCCTTTAACCTCAGAGCCAGTTACAAGCAGGTATCTGATGTTAGGGTTTGAGATAATGTGAGCAACTACCTTTTCAATACCGAGGTTTTCAGTCTTACATGATCCGGTAACGGCTGCTCCTGCATCAAGGATTGGATTTCCGGGAAGGTGTGATCCGCAGGTAATTACCAGTACGCAGTTCTTGACATTGCCTACTTCATATTCACCTTTCAGGATAGGCCATCCTGGGGCTGGTTCTCTCTTATCTGCCATTTTACACCACCCCTTTCATCAAACTTGATATATAAATGATAAGGGCCAGTAGCCCGCTGAAGGCAAGACCTACAACGACTCCGTAGAAAGAGTTTCCGTAAATTCCTGCCACGTAGGAGGTATTCTCACGGCCTGGCCAGGAATTAAGGAGCGGTTTGCTGGGCGAAAGGGAATTCAGCAGGTCATCTGCAATTGTATCCAGTTTGTCCATTCTCTCAAAGACGGGCTCCATGGAATACTGAATCGAGTCTTTCCGTTCTTGTGTCACGGTTCCCGTTTCCGGGTCCATAACTAAATTTAACTCGGGAGCTATTCTAACCATGCTCATTGTAGTTCCTCCGCACTTGGCAGCAGACCGGTTCCAACCACTGCATATGCATCTCTCTTAATAAGTGCATAGTGCTTGTTGAAAGCAACATACCAGATGACAATTCCTATAAGCATGTTTAAGCCAGCAGCCATTAATCCTTCATGGAGTGAAGAGGCAAAGCCTGTAATTATTAGTGCAATGGCTCCCTTTTCAACAGCAAGCATAAGGGTTCTGTCCTGCTTCTCATCAGGTCCCAGGCTAGCGTTGAAGGGATGAAGGATTCCCATACCACCTATAATGAAGATCAGTGCAATGTATCCGTTTGCGACTACATATTGAACGACTGCAGCATAATTAAAGGACCCAGCAATGACAACGCTCAACCCGAGAATTACAAGGGTACCTGCACATGAAATCTCTATCATCGCCTGTTCCATAATAGGGATACCCATGCCGATTACCCTGTTTGAAAGAGCACCGATTACACCACCTATAATTGCTGCAACAATGAAAGCAACTATAGGCCCTGCAATACCTCCTACTGCAAGTCCGAAGAGGGCTGCTATAATACCCATACCAAGGGATAGCATACCAATTGATGGGACACCGGTACCAAGTCCATAGCTTGCAACACGCCTGACAGCATCAGCACCCCAGACTGTTGCACAGATTGCTCCAAGTCCTCCGAAGAAGGAATATGCTGGAGGTGCGTAGTGGCCAAGGTAAATCCCGACAAGGCCGCCAACTATACCTAAAGCCATTATATTTTGTGGAGAATATCCGCCTTTGGCTCCTCCTCCTGCTCCACCTACAGACATATTAAATACCTCCTAGCTGTGCGATTGCAATTACCGCCACGATAGCACACAGTAGTGTTGCTATGAGGGAAGAAATTACCGCCTTTGGCCATTTTTTGAATTTCGGATCGTGGAACCCTTCAATTGTACCTCCTATGTTATAGGAAGGAATTACAGCGTTCACAAAGAAAATGCCTATTGCAAATATTGCTGCAACTGCTACAAGCGCGTTGACTGTGACTGAATTGGTAACTCCAGAACCCTGCAGGCCTACGCTCATACCCACTTCGATGAGTGAATAATAAACAAGGGAACCTCCAATTCCACCAAGCGCAGCGCCGATAACTCCGCTTACAAAACTGACTGTAGGGAGTCCGTGCCCTTCAGTACCCTGGGATACATACAGATCCTGCCTGTACTTTGTAAAAGGATCATACTTTACTTTTGCGGAAGAAGGCACACATCCTACACCATATACATAGACCCAGGTACCGACAATCATGGTCACAGCGATCATGATCATTGCACCCACTGCTCCTGAGGCAAGAATCAGGGCAAGGTTGTCTGTTACGTTCATCATGAAGCCTGCACTAACAAGTCCTGTCAGACCTGCGCCTGCTGCCAGCTGCACTGTACCGGTACCGATACCTGTCGCCTGAGCCATAGCTGCAGGTGCACCACCTACAGGCACGAAGTGAACACTCCAGGAAATAAGAGCGCCGCCGATAGTGATGGCGATCATCCAGATGATGTTTCCTAAGATAGCGTCCATCATGCTGAAGCCTCCTCAGACTTGTCTTCCTTGTAAGGGCCAAATGCCTTGCGGGCTCCAACTTCGATTTTCCAGTTCCAGATAATTAAAATAAGGACAATAACAACACCTGCAATAACAGAAAGCCATCCCATGGTCAGGCCTTTTGCAGGATCAAAAATAGTGGTTATCCAGCTTCCCAGGAATACGGTCATACCAAAAGCAAGCCCTGTAACAGGACCTCCAAACTTAGCACAGAACCAGGAGTTATCAAAACTATTCCTCAGCCCAGATTCGGCATATCTTACAATATTTCCTGAGTTTGAAGCGTTCAGTCCTGAACCGAATTCAAACTGCTGGAATTCACGCTCTGCGCCGTAGTGAACATCGCCTGTTGACGATCCGATTGCACCTACTGTGATACCCCAGATAAAAGCCAGCATAGTTAGCGGGAAGGGGTGTCCGAGTACAACGGTCATCAAATACGATACCACTAGAACACAGAAAGTAGTTATGAACGAATATCCCATAATTGCAGGGGTGTGAGATCTTATCATATCAAGATAAATCGGTTGCTTGAACCGACTCTGACTAGCACATCTACCCATTGTAGCAGTTACCGAAAAGGTACCATGTACGCATGCTGCAATGAGGGAACCAAATACCAGTGCAAATAATGGGGAAAGTGTAAATTCACTAATTAATACTGTTGCAATGGCTGCACCAATAGAACACATTAATGCATTAGATGGTGGTTCTCCAGATATTGCTTTGTTGTATATTCTGTGGGGAAACATCATTTGGGGAGCTAACTGCACCTGAGAGTTAGGGTTACTCTGCGAGCCTATATCAGATTCCAGGTCTTCCGAGGCACCTGCAATGGTCGCAGCCACTCCGATAAGTGCAAGCACTCCCATGCTTATGAGTGGTTCCATTCATTTTCCTCCTTTATATTATTACATGTAATAAATTGGATTCAAAAAACGCTGTACATTTTTTTGAAATCGTCTGCCATATCATTACAAATAAATATGATTATGACGCGCGTTAATTTTTTGATTAGAGAGGATCATTCATAAACCTTTCGAAATATGTAGGCTTTTAAAATATTATTAGATAGGCATATAATATATAATCAATTTTATAAGACAGATAAAGCTGGTTAAAATAAACAAAATCTTATATTTATATAAATAAAAAAATTCTACTTTTTCCAATATAATATAAAGATTCCGATTATAAATAATAAATTTTTTTTGTTTAGATTTAAATATATAATTTTTATTTTTATATTAATGAGTTTTCTGCTGTAGTTTTTATAATATTGAATAATATAAAATGTAAATTGTGTTAACTTCTTCGTGTACTCGAATAAAAAATAAGATATGTTATCTGAACATAAAGTACAAATTATTTAATACTGCATATATTATTAATAAAATATATTTGTCACAAGAAACTATATATTTATTTTAAAGAATTGTTATAAATAATATTATACTGTTTCCCGGAAAACATTTATTTATATATAAATATGTTGGCTGACAATAGCCTAATTTTATCCTATTAGTAGTATGAGAAAGTTTGGCTACGATTTAAGAGAAACTTCCTTCATGTTTTTAATTTGATGACAATGTTGGTCAATTATTTATAAAAGTCACACAAACTTTAGTTCTGCAAGTAGCAGAAAAGGATTTTATATTTAATTTCCTTGCATAATGTGTGATTCTAGGAGCTTCATCCTTTACCAGCCCCCCTGAGGATTTAAAGGAACATGTTGAGTCAATAGAGTTATATATTCCCAAACTTGGAATCTACAATGGCTCAGCGCTTGAAATAGAAAAGCTTGACAGAGTGCTTGACGAAATCTCGATCTATGATTTTGCAGTCACAGTTCATGCCCCTTACTTTGCGGGAGATTTGAAATATCCTTCAGCTCTCCAAGTTGACACTGCACAAATGGGCAAGAGAGAATTTACCCTTATGGAAGAATCAATTGCACTTGCAAGCCGGATCGGAGCCTCTGTTGTGGTAATACACCCAGGCAGGGTTGGCCATGATAGGGAAAAATCTTATTTCTCCATGGTCAAAAACCTTAACAAGCTTGCGTCCGTAGCTGAAGATTACGGAGTTACTATAGGTCTTGAAAATAAGGAAGGTACAGATCCTTCGAACTTTTGCTGTGAGGCCGAAGAGCTTTCCCAGACCATAGAGGCTGTGGATTCAGGACACCTGAAAGCTACCTTTGATATAGGACACGCAAACCTTACCTGCGGAGGCAATCCAGAGAAGCTAAGGAAATTTGTCCGAACCTTGCAGGAACATATAATTCATCTTCACCTGCATGATAATAGTGGACAATGGACAGAAAAATACGATGGAGATGAACACATGGCTCCTGGAGAAGGTTGCGTGGACTTTTCAGTCTTGAAACTGCTTTCTGGATATAGAGGGGTCTACAATTTTGAAGTATTTTCCCTCGAAGACCTCCTTTTTGGAAAAAAGACCCTTGAAAACGCCTTAAAGCTTTAAAATATATTAAAATTGTAAAAAAGAGAAGCAAAGGTTCGACTAAGAACCTTAGCTTACTTGGGACCCAGATCATTTAAAAGTAATCCAGTTTAATTCCTTTCTGGCCAAATACTGTTTTCAACTCTTCATAAGCCGTGAAAAGCTCTTTTCTCTGCCTTCCGAGAGTTTCAAGTCTGGGCTCTGCTTTGAGCCAGATATCCTTCTCTTCGGTACCTCTTGTAACTGCAACACAGGCGAGCATGTCTCCATGGGTCAATCTGTATATTGAATCAAGCCCTGTAGGCGTTACCCAGGCAGGGGAGATTGTCTTAAGCTTTTCAACTAATTCTTTCCAGCTAATATTTCCAGAAATATGAAGGTTGAGCTGGAGGTGAACACGTTCTCCTGTAACTTTCTCATCTAGATTTTCAAGGAAAACGCCATATTCAGGATCTTTTTCACTGATATCACGTGCCTCATAGCGGGCAAGTTCTTCCGCCTCTTCTTCGAAGAAAGGCGCAAGGTTCACCTTGCTTGAGGGTTTTGTCATAAGGGAAACTCCAAAGAAAGCGATTGCACTCAGAGCCATTCCCACGATAACTCCATGGCCCATGAGAACCGGGTGAATACTTTCCAGATAATTAGTAGCAAAAGGAGGGGTATATATCAGGTCAAGTGCCACAAGGGCCACCTGAGCAATAAACCCTACCACCATGCCTGCAAAAGCTCCTTCCTTGGTAGCTCGCTTCCAGTATAGCCCGCCCATAAGTGGAAAGAAGTAAGAGGAACTTGCAACGAAAGTTGCGATGTGAATGGCATCAATAATGTTGGTGATGACAAATGAGCCTGCTGTTGCAGCGACTATAATAAACAGTACACTGATCCTGTTTACCAGCATCATTTCCTTCATTGTGGCATCCGGATTTATATATCTCTGGTAAATATCCCTTGAGATACAGGATGCCCCTGAGGTTGAAAAAGTGTCCGTACAGGACATGGAAGCCGCTGCGAGCCCTATTGCACTGAAAGCTATTATTGCAGGTGAAGAGACAAAGCGTTCAACGACAAAGGATAAGAGTGCGGGCTCTGCAAGGGCCATTCCTGCAGGATAACCCATTTCTGCGATTTCAGGGTATATATTGTTGAGGGCTATTGCGATTACAGCACAGGCTGCAAAGACAACAGTGATCATAAGAGCACCAATTGCCATTCCTAGACTGGCAGATTTTCCATCTTTTGCAGCCCAGATTTTCTGCCAGGGATCCTGTTCCGTGATCCAGCCTGGGATTAAGGCAAGGGAAAAGATCAGGACCATTGGAAGGCCGATTGAGAAGGGATTCCACCAGTCTCCTGATACGTTTCCAAAAAGCTCTGAAGCACTTATCGCAACAGTGCCGAGGCCTCCGTCAGCGACTGTTCCTACTGCTGCGAAAGCCATTCCTACTGCAAAGATAGCAAGGAAAGTGAACTGGATTGTATCTGTCCACATTACTGCATAAAGTCCTCCGAGAGTTACATAAATGGAAACAGCAGCTGCAATTATGATTGCAGCATATAAAGGATCAAGGCCGTAGAAGGTCTGCAGCACAAGGGAAAGCCCTGTGATGTCAGATACTGCAAAAAGAATCATTACAACAGTGATTATCACAGCAATTGGCAATCTGACTATACTACCATAACGTTGTTCCAAGAGTTCAGGCTGGGTGATTGCAGGCAGGTTCTTGATCTTCCTTACAAGCACAGCAAGGAAAAGAAGAGCTATGATGTTCGGAGCTACAAAAACCCAGATAGAGCCCATTCCTTGAAGCATATAATATCCTACAACAGCAAGAATCCCGCCTGCTGTAAGCCAGGACGCTGCTGCAGAAAAACCCAGGACTGGAGCTCCAATCTCACGGCCAGCCAGCCAGAAGTCTGTGATGGATTTTTGTCTGTTATTAAAATACCAGCCAATAGCCACAAGCGAGGCTATATAGACTGCGAGCACTATAAGGAAAATACTATAACCATCCATAAATAAACCTTCAAAAATATTAGTTAACACTTATGAGTAATTCGTTTTGTCGAAACTTTAGGTATATTATTTAATTCTTGAAATATAGGACTTTTTATATATTGGCATTGTATCAACATGTGAATAAATAAACTTTTACTATCATTAAAAGATTTATTTAATTCTTTACAGTCTTATGAACTCTGTTTTTTAGTTTACACAAGTTAACTTGAATTAAAATCATTTTTATGATTCTTATTTCGATTTTTTTTAATTCATTATTTTTAATTTTCACTTTTTCCTTTTATAATCCTTATTTCTATTTTTATTTCTTTTTAAGAAATTTTCAGGTTACGTTTGTATTTTCAATTATTATTCAGTAGTATATGAGTGAAATAAAGGGTTATTATGACATCAATTCCTTTTTTCCCAAATATTACTTCTTTATTGTAAAAAAACTGTTATTTTTTCTCAACAAAGTTTATATTTGTTATGTTCAAAAACACATAACTATGAAAGTTAAAACCAGCGTTTTCAAATTGATAGCAGTCCTCTTGATACTGCTTGTATTTGCCGGCATAGGTTGTGTTGGCGATAAAACCGAGAACAAAAGTACGAACTCGACAGAAAACGCCTCTGGGAATGTCTCTGCAGGCGGAGGAACGGTCCTGAAGGTTTTCCATGCAGGAAGTTTGGGCAAACCTTTTGAAGAGCTTGAAGCCGAGTTTGAAACCCAGCATCCTGGAGTCGATGTCCAGCGAGAAGCTGCAGGCAGCGCACAGAGTATAAAAAAGATAACCGAACTGGGGAAAAAGGCTGACGTTCTTGCATCTGCCGATTATGCCCTGATCCCATCCATGATGATACCTGAATATGCTGACTGGTACGTAGATTTTGCAAGAAACCAGATGGTAATTGCCTACACGAATGAAAGTAAATACAGTGACGAAATCAACGCGAATAACTGGTATGAAATCCTCAGGCGGCCTGATGTTCGCTATGGTTTTTCTAACCCAAATGATGATCCTGCAGGATATAGGTCACAGATGGTAACCCAATTAGCTGAGTTTTATTATAATGACAGCCGGATCTACGATGACCTGATTCAGAATTATACCGGTATGACTACAACTACAGAGGAAAATAGGACAGTTCTTGTGCATGTGCCTCCATCTGAAGAAATTTCTCCTAACACCAGTAAAATTATGCTCAGGAGCATGGAAGTTGAACTTATTTCTGCCCTTGAAACAGGGGAAATTGACTATTTCTACATTTACCGGAGTGTCGCCGAGCAGAATAGTTTCAAATACGTGGAACTTCCACCTGAAATTGACCTAAGTTCACTGGATTATGCTGACAATTACTCAAGGGTTAAGGTAGAAATGGCAAATGGAGAAGTGGTTACAGGATCTCCTATTGTTTACGGCATAACTATCCCGAAAAATGCCGAAAATCCGGAACTTGCTGCTGAGTTTGTTAAACTTCTCCTCGAAGAGCCCGGCCAGCAAATATTCATAAAGAACGGCCAGCCTCCGATTGTTCCTGCGATTGCCGAAGGAAAAGATAAAATGCCTGAAGAGTTACAGTCTCTTGTAGAATAAAAACAAGTCAAAAGAAAGTGAAAACTATAAGGTAAAGTAAAAAACGTTAAGATAAAATGAAATTAAGATAAAATGAAAGTCAGAACACAGAGGTCATAAAGCTCCTTAAAACAAAAACGACAATAGAAGGATATAAGAATGAAAGCCTTAACTCGAAAAACCAGGAAACTTGAGCCTTTGACTTTCGTTTTTTCCCTTTTACTGCTTGTTCTCTTTCTGTTTATATTCGTAACTCTTTCAAATATGATTTTCGGGCAAATTTTTGACGATTTCCAAGGACTTCTTGAAGCTGCAGAAAATAGCGCTGTTATAAGGTCGATTTTTCTTTCTCTGTATGCAGGCTTTCTGGCAACCCTTCTTGCCCTTTTTCTAGGAGTACCTACTGGTTACATTCTCGCAAGGTTTGATTTTCCTGGAAAACGGCTGATCGAAAGTGTTATTGATGTGCCTGTAGTAGTCCCGCACACAGTTGCAGGAATAGCTATTCTTACGGTTTTCGGGTCAAAAGGGCTTATTGGTGGCCCTCTTGGAGCCTATATACAGTTTCGGGACGCACTGCCAGGAATTATCGTTGCAATGCTTTTTGTCTCCCTGCCGTACCTAGCCAATTCCGCAAGAGAAGGGTTCAAAAGCGTTGATCCCAGACTTGAAAATGCGGCTCGTTCCCTTGGCGCTCCTCTCTGGAAAGCCTTTCTCTTTGTAACCTTACCTCTCTCAGCAAGGCATATTTTAATAGGATCCATAATGACCTGGGCAAGAGCTATCAGTGAATTCGGGGCCGTCGTGCTGATCGCCTATTATCCCATGATAGGGCCAACTCTTATCTATGACCGATTTCTTTCCTATGGCTTGTCTGCATCCAGACCTATAGCCGTGCTGCTTATCCTGGTAATGCTTTCCATATTCATAGTCATAAGGATTCTTTCTGCAGGCTGGAGTATATATGATAGAGATTGAGTCCCTTTCAAGAAAATGGAAAAACTTTGCTCTGGAGAAATTGACCCTTAGAATTGATTCAGGGGAATATTTTGTGATCCTTGGGCCTACAGGAGCCGGAAAAACCCTCTTTATGGAGTTAATAGCTGGTTTTCACTCCCCGGATTCCGGTAAAATTCGGATTAATGGAAAAGAGGTAACACACCTGCCTCCTGAAAAACATGAGCTTGCTTTTGTCTACCAAGACTACTCACTTTTTCCTCACATGAGCGTGAAAAAAAATATTGAATTTGGCATGCGGATGAAAAAAATAAGATCAAAGGAAAAGCTCTTTGAAATTGCCAGGGATCTGAAAATTGCTCACCTGCTTGATCGCCATCCTCTCACGCTTTCGGGAGGAGAACAGCAGAGAGTTGCTCTTGCAAGAGCACTTGTGACTGATCCGAAAATTCTGCTTCTGGATGAGCCCCTGAGCGCACTGGATCCCAGGACACAGGAAAGTGCCAGAGAGCTACTCACAACTATCCACAAAAATAAAAAATTGACTGTGATGCATATTACCCATGACCAGACAGAAGCCCGGATAATGGCTGACAGGATCGCGATAATAATGGATGGAAAACTTATGCAGGTAGGGGTTCCAGAAGAGATCTTCGAAAAGCCGGTTGACAGCCAGGTAGCCAGCTTTGTAGGGTTTGAGAATATGCTGAACGGCAGGGTAATCTCTGCGGACCGTGGCCTCCTAAAGATTGAAGCCGGGGAGATAATTATTGATGCTTCAGGATATATTGAAGTTGGGAGCCAAGTATCTGCCTTTCTGAGGCCTGAAAACATAGCTTTAAGTAAAACTTCCGCACAATCCAGCGTGAGAAACTCTTTACAGGGCAGAGTTACTGAAGTCTGGATGCTGGGAGCTCTTGTTCGGGTAAAAGTTGATTGCGGAGTTCTTCTTAATGCCCTCATAACCCGGCAATCGGCAGAGGAAATGGGTATTGTTCCCGGAATCCCTGTCTTTGCCCAGTTCAAGGCAAGTTCTATCCATGTACTCCGGTAAAAAGGTGAAAATCTGTGAAAGCAAGAACAAAGCTCTGGTTTACTGAAGAAGGAAAAACCGTCATGGGTGCTGGAAGAGCTGAGTTATTAAGGATAATAGAAGAAGAACACTCACTTCGGAAAGCCTGCAAGAAGCTCGGGATCTCATATAAACACGCCTGGATGATGCTTAAGAAAATGAATGAGGCTCTAGGCGAACCTGCAATTGTAACAGTACGCGGGGGAAAAAACCAGGGTACCTTCCTGACCGATCTTGGAAGAAAGATGCTGGCTGAGTATGATACAGGCAAACAGTTTATTAATAAAACTATAGAGGATGAAACCGCCTGGGAAAATTTAAGTTTTAAGTTATCAGCCAGGAACCAATTGCCAGGTAAAGTGCTTGAAGTGGAAAAAAACGAGCTTGTTTGTAAAATTACAATTGAAGTCGAACCATCAACTATAACCTCAGTAGTTACCAAGGAAGCTGTAGAAAAACTTGACATCAAACCTGGTGACAGAATTTACGCGGTCATCAAATCGACCGAGGTAATGGTTGCAAAACCTACCAATGAAAAAAGCAGATAAAAAACCAATTCTAAAAATTAGCTTTAAGATAGATATTTTTCACAATTCATGAGTGAACTATAAATTTAATTTATAGTTTCCTCTTTATTCAGAAAAGAATTGTAGCTCCTTTCTTTAATAAAGTAATTTACAGTTATCCCAACTAAAAATACAGTTTAAAAACAGTACTTTTTGATAAAAATCCTTCTGTATCTATTAAAATTCTCCATAGAGATGCTTTATTGTCAATTTGAATACATTTTTAATAATTTGGTTATATACATTTGCACTCTTCCCATTTACATAATAATTCTTTGCAAATTCGAATAAAGATGTCCATTTGAAATTTTAGTTTAGTAGAATAGATGAGACTATCATATTTTTTAAGTTATTGTTGCAAAAATTTAATAAATCAAGCGAGCAAAATAAAGGATAATTTATTATTTTCTGGTCTTTTAAGTAATATGGGGATTACTCAATTTTGAAAAATAATTATCCTTTGTGTCCAGAAAATAATAAAAATATTTAAATTAAGAAAAAGAGGTTAAAAGTATATGAGTGTATCTGCTAAAGGGGAAAGATATCTTTGTGAGATATGCGGTAATGAGGTTGTAGTAGAAGAAGTCGGAGGGGGAACTCTTGTTTGCTGTGGTCAGGAGATGACTCTTATTAATGAGGAATAAAGTCATCCATATAACTAATAATTTTATACTTGCATCTTAACCGAATTTTTGGATTAACATAATTCATCTTACCTGGGGAAAAGCTTATGAAATGTTACGAATGCGCCAGAGAAGGAAAAGATACAGATGCTGTTGGGATCTGTATTGCATGTGGTAGAGGGGTTTGCAAAGAGCATCTTATCCGTGAGGAAACTCCTGTCTGGGAAGGAAATTATCCAATTGAACTGAAGCCTGACCTTGAGCACATAAAAAGGATTATGTGTTTTCCCTGCCGTGAAGCCCTGAAGGAAAACTGCCTGTTTAATGAGGTTTGCTGAGGTGGCCAAGAATGCTGAAATGTTATGATTGCTCAGAAGAGGATAAAGTAAATGAGGCAGTAGGCATTTGCATTGTTTGTGGAAAAGGCCTCTGTATGAAACATATCAAACAAGTAGATGTATCAATGAAAGGTGGGTATCCACTGCCCCATTTGACGCTAAAGAAAGATCTTCCTAGAATGATGTGCCGTGAGTGTATTGACGCCACTCTTGGAGAGGGAGGCTGTGTTTAAAACAAGCTGATCTCAAAATTTCGATCATTCGTTATTTAGACTAAAAGCAGATTTTCCATTTAGTTTATAGTTTTCTACTGCTAAATAATCAAGAAGAATTAGAAATAGTCTTGGAATGAACATTAGAAAAAATCATTTGAAAAAGATATAAATTATATCTTTTTTAAATTTAAAAGTTAAACGTTGGATACAGATATAAAAATTATAGTAACTTACAGGTAGGTGGCATAATTTGGCAGACCATAAAGATGTAGTTGAGAGTATAGAAAAGAAAATGGGATTTAAGCCTCATATTCTAGAAACGCTTGAAGAACTTGACCCTGAGTTTCTTACAAAGTACAGACGCTGTAATGGAAAATTATTATCTGATGGAGCTCTGCCTGCAAAAACAAAAATCCTTATGGCTCTTGCAGTTGTGGCATCTAAACAGTGTGAGGCCTGTACGGTGGCACAGATGAAAAGCGCTCTTAACCATGGAGTTACTAAAGAAGAAATCATGGAAGCAATGGATGTTATCTTTCTTACCTCAGGAGCTCCGGCTGTTGCTGCATGCCGAGAAAGCCTTAAATTATTGAAATAAAATAATAAAATGACTTTATCAATTTAATTTTTTTAGAATAGATTATACGATAGATATGGGCAGACACCTGGTTTATAGGGACTCCCATATATCAGGGAACCGTGATAGGAAAATAGTGTACTTTTTTAGGGTAACTGTTAATTTCTTCAATTCCTAAAAAAGGAAAAATGATAAATCCAAGAATTCAGAATTAAGATAGACTCTTTATGCTTAATTTTATGCTGTATTTCAAGCTATATTTTTGAAACTGATTTTTGAAAGATTGAGAAAAATTTCTCTGTATAAAAAAGTGCCATTCCGGCTTGAGTTAGTTTTCAAACCGAAAGGCATAGGGTTGACTGCTATTACAAAGTCTTTTTCTCTTTTGAATCTTTTATTTCAACCGCTTACTCCTGTTTCGTTCTCCTGAAGACAACAAAAAGAGCTGCAAGAGCCATGAATATAATTCCTGTTCCAAGCTGGTATCCTGGAAGCTTCTTTTCAGCAGGCAAGACTTCAGTGTTTATTTTAACACTATCGGAAATTTGGTCGTGACCTTCTGTATCTTCATAGAGGACTTCGCTGTTTAATGAGTAAGGTTTCGGGGTTGCGGTCTCGTCCACATCCATATCAAAGACTGCTACAGCACTTTCTCCAGGTTTCAGGTTTCCGAGGTAAGCCTGGTCGTCGGTTGTACTGAAGGGGTCGCTTGCACTGACTCTTACAGTTGCATCATTTGCAGGTTCTTCACCTACATTCTTATAGGTCACTTCAAGCATACCACCTTCATCAGGGTAAAGGTTGCCTGTTACATTTGTGACCTCAAAGTAAGGTTCATTCTTTACCTGCACAAATACTGTCTGGTTCTCGGTTGCGTTTTCGTACCAGATACCTACTCCCTGATTAGTCACCATACCAGTGGAAGTATCGTACTCATCTCCACTTACCTGCACGTTGTTCTGGTATTTATACGAAAGATTCAGGTTCAAGGGATATGTACCTGCAGGAGTTTTTTTACTAATTTCAATGGTGAACTTAGTAGGGCTTGCTCCCTGTTTACCCTGCTCAAGGGTACCTGCCTGCTGAGGACCAGATTTTACTTTTATATATGGATTGTCAGATTCAAGAGTTGCAAGAATCCCAACAGCTGTCACAGCCTGAGTCTCGTACTTCATTTCAGACTGTTGGAGAACAGTATCAACAGCAGTGTCAGCGTCCTTTTCAGATTCAAAACCGCTGATAACTCCTTTGTTAACAAGTCCAAAGTTCAAGGTAACCGTATCTCCTCTGGAGTACTCGTTATCTCCAATCACACTGGCTTCGATCTGAGGTCCTCCATAGACTGTGTAGTAGTTGTCATCAAGATCAAAATTTTCAGATATGGCTGCCTCTACAGGCACAGTTGCAAGCAACATCATAAAAACGGTTGCAATTGCAGCGATACTCCCTTTTTTAATCATTCTCATCACCTGAAGTATTTTCAATAATTTTATTCCTTTTACGAAGCATCTTTATAATCATATAAGCAACGATAACTGCGAGCAATATCAAAATTATTGCAGTTGTGCTTATTCTAGATTCGGCCTGCTCAACTGGCACATCTACTTTCATGTTTTTTGAAAGCTCGGTTTTTCCTTCGTCATCAATATACTTTATTTCACTGTCAATACTGTAATTTTTCACCAGCGCATCAGAATCAGCCGAAAGATCAAGGGATGCCACCCGGCTTTCTCCCTGACCGATTGTTCCGAGCCTGATAATTGTATTACGTGTGCTTAAGGGGTTCATGACAACAAACCGGACTTCAGCATCCTCAGCTGCACCTTCCCCTGTATTCGTGTAAGTAATGTTTATTGTATTTGATGAACCCTGTACTAAACTGCCTGAGACGTTACTTATCTCAAACGTTGGTTCATTTTTAATAGAAATATGTATGGGAATGTCAATGGTTTGTAGAGTATACTCCCGTGTGTATTCAGAGTTAGAAAGCCCGATATTTACTACCTTTGAAGTTTCTGTCCGGGCATTGCTCTGGTATTCATAAGTCACAGGAAGATGCAGTTCATATTCACCACCAGGAGCGTCACTGTCAATACGCATGGTGAACTTGAGATTTTGCGTATTTCCGGTTTTAAGCTCATCAACAGTCTGGAGACTTGTGGTGGGTTCAATATGAATATAGTCAGAGTCTGAAGTCAGGGTTGCTTTGAGGCCTTTGGCAGTAGTACATCCCATCTCTTCAGCCATCTCGCCGAGAGCAATAGCCTCCTCCTGGGAATCCGGAATACGATTCTGGTTTGCATTCAGCCGCTTTAACTCTTCAATTGTACCCGTGTTTGCAATCTTTATTGCAATATCTGCAGATTCACCTCTTTCGAACTCTGTGTCTCCAGTCACAGAAGCTTTAATTGTCGGCTCTCCGTAGCTCCTATAATAGTCCACTGAGTACCCTCTGCTCGGAACTAGGAAATCATTATCCTTACTTGCTAGAGCTGGAGATGCAGTTACCGAGAGAATGGAAAGAAGAACTGCAATTGCAGCGAATTTAATTACTGTCTTCTGTAATGTATTTTCTTGGGGTTTCTTCATTGGGTATCAGCCCCCTTGACGTTATTTGCTTTTGTTTGTGGCGCCTGTATTCCTCTTCTCTTTTCCCTCCAGGTGTCCAGTAACACGATAAGGGGTGGGAATACCAGGAAGGTTGCAATCAGGACCAGCCCAATATCAATAACTGTTACTGATCCAAAGTCGCTTATTATAGGGAAAGGAGAGATCATCAAAGCTGCAAACCCACCAACGACTGTTGATCCTGAGGCCAGGAGTGCGGCTCCTATACTCTTACTTGTCCTGTACATAGCTTGCAGGGGGTCGACTCCTTGATCCCTTTCTTCAAAGTATCTTTCCATCATGAGAACTGAGTACTCGCAACCAATTCCAATGATCAGGGCTCCCATGGTTGCAGTCATAGGAGTGTATAGAATTCCTAAAAACTTCATTACCAACCCTGACCAGCCAGTAACCATGAACATTGGAATAATGGCAGAGAGAGCTTTTATCCAGTCCCTGTAAACTACAAGCAGTCCAACGAATACCAGGGAAAGCCCAAGGTAGGTCATTAGAATTCTTCCGTCTGTAAGTGCACCCAGAACTTCAATAAAGACCACTGAGTTCCCCGTTATCGTCACCGTGACGCCTGGAGGAGCCTGCATCCACTGTATATCCTTCTGCAGGATATTGGTTAACTCTTCAATCCCTGCAGTCTTTATATCGGAAACGGCATTTCCAATGTCAAAATTTAAGAGAAGCATGTTTTTGCCGTACAGATACTCATCCCTCTGGGCTTCAGGGATTTGATTGTAGATTGCCTCAATCTCATCTCGACTATCTGGGATTGTCCCACCGTTTAACTCCTTTACAAGAGGCACGATGCTTGAAGAGCCTAAAATGTATCGTCTTTGAGTTTCATGTTCGCTGAACCTGTCAATCCACTTCAGGACCTCAGGGTCAGCATTATCCTCCGTTTTTATTATGAGGTTAAATGCATCAGTTCCTCCCATGACATCCTTCAGATGTTGCAGGTCCACAAGAGCTGGCATATCCTGGGGAGCAAAATTGTTGGTATCAGTATCGACACCCACAGATTCGTCGGCATAGATACCCCCGACACAGAGCAGAGTTGCAATCCCGAGTACCAGTAAACTGTTCTTTATTGAAAAATTATTGATTTTTTCAAGAAGATGCTCTACCAGGTTGGGTTTCGCTTTTCCTGAAGAAGAATACTCTGTATCCTTTTTCGTCGATTTTGCCTCGTTTTTTCCTTTTTTTGACTGGAATCTTTCAGAGAAGCTGTCAAAGACATAAACGGTGACTACCCCGACAAACATGGCTGCTAGGTAGCACATTATTATGCCGATCGTGAGAAGTTTCCCAAAATCCTTTATCATCGGAACCGAGGATGTAAACAGAGAAATGAAGCCCAGACCAGTCATAGTAAGAGCTATGAGTACAGCAGGTCCTGTATGTTTTAATGTTGTTATAATGGCCTTGGATTTGTTTCCTTCTTTATGCAGTTCTTCCTCAATCCTGTTATGGAACTGAATAGCATAATCAATACCAAGCCCGATCAGGACAGGAAAAGCTGACATGGAAACCATTGACATGGGAATTCCCAGAAAGCCCATAGCTCCGAATGTATATATGATACCAAGGAAAACAATCGGTAAAGGCAATAATTTCCAGCGGACATGCCGGAAAACAAGGCTTAACACAATTACCATGAAAACGGCAGCAAGCCCAAGCAATGTCCCCATACTTGCGGTAATTGCGTCGTTCATTTCAATCTGGTAAGCGGGTTCGCCTGTTACTATGAGGTTGTAAGAAGGAGGGAATTTAGAGAATACGACAGCCTCTTCGGCAGCCTTTATAATTTCTTTTTGCTTGTCTTCTGAAGTGGAACCCGCCATCGCTACAGAGATCAACATATGTGTGTTATCAGGAATTAATTGTCCGAAAATATCAGGATTTCCATCAATAATTGCCTTTATTTCTGTATCGGTATCGGGGACCTGGGACCTTCCTGTTGTCTGGTAATTTATCTGCTTTATAATAGAAGCTGGGCTTGTGACACCAACAACCCCTTCGGTGGACTCAAGCTGATGTTCAAGCCGACTTACAGCTCCCATTAAATCTGCAGACTTTACATCGTTTCCTTCTACCATCACTACAATGGAGTCGGTCCCGAATATGTTTAAGTAAAGATGGTCATAGTTCTGATAAAGTTTCGAATCTTTTCCTACATAGGTGTCCGTTCCGGAGGACATTGCAATTTTCTGTGCACCCTGCATGGATAATAAGATTAGGAGAAAAAAGACCAGAAGTATGAGTATACGGTTGTTATGGATAAATACACCAAGTTTTTCAAAAGCATTCTTAATGGTGGATCCCCCTAGTAGATACTTTTAATGATATTTTATTTATTATGGATTCTATCGGATTATTAACTGTTATAGAGTCTCATGTAGAGATGCAAAAGATTTAAATCTTTTGTTACTTTAGGGGTTACTAATGTTTTCACAAATCAATCCTCAGTTAATTCGTAACCTTGAAAAGCTAGGGCTAACCGAAAATGAAGCAAAAGCATATGTTGGGATCGTCAGTTTGAAGGAGGCTACAGCCCGCGAAATTCACGAACTTACAAATGTGCCGAGAGCTAAAATATATGAAATTCTTAAAGTGCTTGCAAAAAAAGGTTATATAGAAGTGAGACAGGGATCTCCAACCTATTTCAGGGCAGTTGACCCGGAGCAGGTAATTGGGAATATGAAAAACGAATTTCTAAACTGTGCAGTTGAGACACTTGACGAGCTTAACCAACTGAGTTATGAAGTGCCGAAGACTTCTCCGGTGTGGTACATCCAGAGTGAGTGGGGAATAAAGAACAGGATAAGGGAAATTATCGAGGGGGTAAAAGAAGAACTTATTGTTTTTTCGTCCAACCCGGAATTCATTAAAGAGTTTGAAGCCGAACTAAAAGAACTGGAGAAAAACTACAGTTTAACTCTTGTCGTCAATGAACTGGATAGGTTCAAGTCGCTGCCTTTTGAATTCAGGGAAACAAAAAAAGAATTTACTGAGTTTATGAACAATATTGTAATTGATGGAATTCAGTATACCCAAGAATTCTTCATGATTGCCGATGGAAAGGAATCAATAGAAGTCCATAGTGCAGGGGACAAAAGGGAAGCAGTAATAATAAAACTACCGCTATTCTGTTACCTTCAGAAAATGCTTTATAACAGGCTACTCAGTTCATATATTTTATGAAATTTCCGCAGAATTGATTTTGGGCATTCAATTTATGCCTCTGCGTTCTCTGAGCCCTTTGAATTTTCGTTCCGGACAACCATCACAGGAACTTTTGAACCTCTTACGACTTTTTCTGCAACACTCCCAATCAGAAGTCTATCAAGTCCCGATTTTCCGAGTGTACCCATTACTATAAGGTCGATGTTATTATTTTTTGCAAAATAGATAATTTCTTTAACCGGGTGACCTTCTAACAGAACTTCTTTTACTTCCACCCCTGAGTCCTTTCCAATCTTCTTAACTTCAGATAATATATTCTCTCCTTCACTTTTCATCATTTCGCTGATTGTTTTTTTACCAACAGTCCAATTATTAGAGACGGTAGATGATATATCTACTACATGAAGGGCGTGGACAGTAGCTCCGCTAAGCTTTGCAAGCTCAATACCGTAAGAAATAGCCCTTTGGGTATTTTCAGATCCATCTGTTGCGATCACTATATCCCGATACAAATTACTAGTCATAGATTGTTCTCCATTGCAGATTTTAACTTGCATTCAACTTTCACAAAAATATAGCATAATACAGATATAAATAATTTAAAACATTTAATAAAGGTTATAACTTTTTTGCTTAGTTCAAAAGTATAACATATTACAGTTAAATAAAATAAATAAGGAACAATAGATTTAAATCTTTTGTTACTTTAGGGGTATCTAATGGTTTCGCAGATAAATCTTCAGTTAATTCGTAACCTTGAAAAGCTAGGGCTAACCGAAAATGAAGCAAAAGCATATGTTGGGATCGTCAGTTTGAAGGAGGCTACAGCCCGCGAAATTCACGAACTTACAAATGTGCCGAGAGCTAAAATATATGAAATTCTTAAAGTGCTTGCAAAAAAAGGTTATATAGAAGTGAGACAGGGATCTCCAACCTATTTCAGGGCAGTTGACCCGGAGCAGGTAATTGGGAATATGAAAAACGAATTTCTAAACTGTGCAGTTGAGACACTTGACGAGCTTAACCAACTGAGTTATGAAGTGCCGAAGACTTCTCCGGTGTGGTACATCCAGAGTGAGTGGGGAATAAAGAACAGGATAAGGGAAATTATCGAGGGGGTAAAAGAAGAACTTATTGTTTTTTCGTCCAACCCGGAATTCATTAAAGAGTTTGAAGCCGAACTAAAAGAACTGGAGAAAAACTACAGTTTAACTCTTGTCGTCAATGAACTGGATAGGTTCAAGTCGCTGCCTTTTGAATTCAGGGAAACAAAAAAAGAATTTACTGAGTTTATGAACAATATTGTAATTGATGGAATTCAGTATACCCAAGAATTCTTCATGATTGCCGATGGAAAGGAATCAATAGAAGTCCATAGTGCAGGGGACAAAAGGGAAGCAGTGGTAATAAAACTACCTCTGATCTGTTACCTTCAGAAAGTGCTTTATAATAGATTACTTGAGCCAAGTTTTGTCAAAAAAGACGGCTAACCAGTCTATAGATAAGGAATCCCAGAGCTTTTTTATCCGGGCAGAATCCAGGTATTTATTAGAGATTATTGCTGGTTTCTCTGGTTTTCTTCTGATTCAAATTCTTAAAACTCCATATTTTCTTCGTATTTTTCAAAGAGGGCTTAAACATAGAACTTTAGCACATTAGCACAGCGTTGTGTCTAAAACTCGCAAAATAAGAAACTATGGCAAAAGCAGGTATTCCATTTCCATTCATCTTTAATAACTTAGATGAAATCCGGGTAAATTGACAACGCAGGTTCTAAAACAAAAATTTAAAACAAGTTTTAAAATAAGTTTCTTCAGTGGCAAGGGGAGGGATATGGTTGCTGAAATTCAAATATATCGGGTATTATTAATATAATCTAAATAATTCGTTATAGGGCGTTCTTACAAATTGAGATCAAATAGACCGCAGGTGTATGGAATGAACAATGTAAAGATTGGAAGCGTTAATATTGAATGGTTGGGCCACTCTGGATTTTTGTTTGAGGGGGATGGAAAGAAGATTTATATTGATCCTTACGACCTCAGCGAAGAGCCGGCTTTCGAAGATAAAGCCGATATCCTGCTGATCACCCATGAGCACTTTGACCACTGCAGTCCTGAGGATATCCGAAAAGTCCGGCGGTCGGACTCAACCACACTGATCCCTGAAAACTTATCCCTGCAATTCAAGGGGGATGCAAGGCGGATTACTGAGGGAGATGTGCTGGCCGACGGGCTTGAAATCAAGGGAACCCGAATTGAAGTAGTTCCTGCTTATAACCTCGATAAACCCTATCACCCCCGTGGATTGGGAGTGGGGTATATAGTAGAACTTGGAGGAATTCGGATTTATCATGCAGGAGACTGCGATTTTTTTCCTGAGATGAAGAATATCAGGACTGATGTCGCCCTTTTGCCTATAGGAGGCATTTATACAATGGACGAAGAAGAAGCAGCAAGTGCAGCTGCAGCCATTTCCCCAAAATACGTAATTCCGATGCACTACGGAAAACCAGATGTAACAGACGGGGACCCCGAAAAGTTTAAAGCTCTTGTACACGGCAAGAACCCTGATATCAATGTGATTATTCTTGATTCCTGATTTTAAGTTATAAAGAAACTTAAAAATCGAGATTTGGGACGAAAACACAGGATCGGTCTACTCATGTCCAGAATAGCAAGAAAACAGCAGAAAAATTTGATTCAGGTAATCACAATCCAGCGCATGTGGCGGCTTTTTGAGCTTGCAAAAAGCGAGCATGCAGAGCATCCTGACCGCAGCGAGCGTTATGTGCAGCTTATCAGGAACATCTCTATGAGAAACCGAATGAGTATCCCAAGAGAGATAAAAAGCAGAATCTGCAAACACTGCTATGCTTTTCTCGTACCCGGAAAAAATGCCCTTTATAGGCTAAAAGAAGGATATATCGTTGTTTCTTGTCAGCATTGCGGAAAAGAAATGAGATATCCTTACAAAAAACTAAAATAAAAGCTAGCTGAGCTTATAGCAGCTGCCTGAAGCATATAAGAAGAGATTCCCAGATATCCGAGGCTTTTTATATCTCTTGGGATTTCTCAAATCCTCTTTTTCTCGATTAATGTTTTTCTATTAAGAAGCAATATTGACTTTAAGATTTGGCAGGACTTTCCGGGCCTCGCATCTTCTTTATCGCTAAAGCTATCTGTTTTGCAATAACGGATTTCGGACCGTTATCATCCACGAGCACTCTGCCGCTTACTTCCCACCAAGACTTGGGATAGGCTTTTTCAGGCTCTACTTCGGGATTCAGGCCAAGTTGTCGGGCTGCTTCTTTTATCTCATTAAGTTGCGGCTCTTTTATCGCATTTTTACGGGAGATGATTCTGCCGCTGCTCCTTGACTTTGTCTGGTCGAGATATACCGGCCATATTACAAGTTTTCCCCTATCTCTCATCATCATGTTATCTTTGTCCTAAATTGCTGTCATGCGATTTAAAACTGCCCCGGAAACCTCCTACAGGCCAGAACTCTTTTCCTGTTTATGAGAATTTAATTATTATGAATTTGAAACCTGTAATTATTTATCTTCCCCGGGCAAGTTCTGCATGGTGTTAATATGATTCCGTCGTTTACAATTGATGAAAAGGTAAGAGCTTATATAAGAAAGAGCGGGAAGGATTTCAGGCTTTGCACATCACCTGAGGGCCCTGTGCTTCTTCCACTCGGTACAGCCGAGCCCAAACCATCAGACCTTAAAATCCTGATCGGTAGCAACGTTCTTTATGTTTCAAAGCTTCAGGCAAAATACATAAAGAAAATTGAATGGCCGATGATAGAAAGATTCCTGAATCAAGAAAGTTAATTGTAGACAAACTCAAAATCTCAGAACGTGAAACTTGGCAATATAATTAAGGTAGAAAAGTTAGGTCAAAAGCGATAGGTTCAGTCCCGTTTCAAGCTCTAAGGATTGATTAGCATAAGATTATGCATCTTTGATACATTCCAGTAAAGTGAGTGGCTTGTAATCACTAGGTTGCGTGGCCGTAAATGCCCAAGCAATGATAATTTCGCCTGAGGATCAAGCACAGGGCTTTTAAGTTTTTGTTCAAAGCGCCTTTAATCTGTTCTAATGGACGCTACTCAAAAGTTACAATTTTTTTAAAGATGGTTTAATCATTTTACAACGTCATAAGGTTGCCTTAGCGTTTAAAGCTTCGAATGTAAGGCTGGAACCTAAAACTGCTACCTTCATGAGCAAATAACCGAGCCATTTTTAAGGCATTTTAAAGCGCTTTCAAAGTTAGTTTAAAACGCCCTGGACTGTTCTAAAGACTCAATGGTGAGACTGAAAACAGGCCAAATTTTTTAATATTGGTTCTATATCTCCCAGTCCTCAACTCTTCTTCTGCACTTGTTATCAGAGAAATAATTCACGCAAGTTTCCAAGATATGGAGACACTGCACATAAATTAGAAACATTTATCGGTACAAATCACATTCAAAGGAAATACCGATTTTAGTATCCCAATCAAGAAGATGAAGAAGATATTAACATCAAAGGGTAAAAATATATGAATAATAACCAGACTCCGGAGCAGAAGGCTAGAAATGATATCGATAGAAAATTAAATGCTTCTGGCTGGATAGTGCAGGAAAAGAACAAAATCGTTTGGAGTGCTTCCAGGGGCATTGCAGTTAAGGAATATTTGACTGATGTGGGACCTGCTGACTATGTATTATTTGTTGATAAAAAGCCCGTTGGGATTATTGAAGCAAAAAAGGACGAGGAAGGTCACCGGTTAACCGTCGTTGAGGAACAATCATCCGGGTATGCTACAAGTAAGCTAAAATACCTTAACAACGACCCATTGCCTTTTGTGTACGAGAGTACCGGGGAACTTACACGCTTTACAGACTTCCGCGACCCAAAACCAAGGTCCAGACCTGTTTTTTCATTTTATAGGCCTGAAACTTTTGAGAAATACCTTAAAAAGAGTCCTTTGAGGGAAAGGCTGCTGGATATTCCTGAATTGAGAACAGATGGCCTTCGAGACTGCCAGATTACAGCAATTTCAAATCTTGAAAAATCCTTTAAGGACAACCGCCCAAGAGCTCTTATCCAGATGGCAACAGGTTCGGGAAAAACCTATACTGCCATAACTTTTATCTACCGGTTACTGAAGTTTGCGGATGCAAAAAAGGTGCTGTTTCTTGTTGATACCAAAAACCTTGGCGAACAGGCAGAGCAGGAATTCATGGCTTATGTGCCCAGTGACGATAATCGCAAATTCACTGAGCTGTACAATGTACAGCGCTTACGTTCCAGTTATATTTCATCGGACAGCCAAGTGTACATTTCCACAATCCAGCGACTTTACTCTATATTGAAGGGTGAGGAGCTGGACGAGAAAATCGAAGAAGAAAATCCCGCCGAGAAAGGCTGGCAGCCAAAGGAACCGGTTCCTGTAGCTTATAATAAGAAAGTTCCCATTGAAGAGTTTGATTTTGTAGTTATAGACGAGTGCCACCGCTCCATATATAATCTGTGGCAGCAAGTTCTGGATTACTTCGATGCTTTTTTGATAGGCCTGACAGCCACGCCGGACAAGCGCACTTTCGGCTTTTTTAATGAGAACGTAGTAAGTGAGTACAGCCATGAAGACGCAGTGGCAGATGGCGTGAATGTAGGTTATGATGTTTACACTATCGAGACTGAAATCAGTAAAAATGGGGCAAAAATAAATGCGCGGGAGTTTGTGGACAAAAGGGAGAAACTTACCCGCAAAAAGCGCTGGGAACAGCTGGACGAAGATTTCACATACACTTCCAAAAATCTGGACAGAGACGTAGTCAATCTCAACCAGATACGACGTGTGATACGAACATTCAAGGAAAAGTTACTGGATATATTTCCTGGCAGAAAAGAAGTCCCTAAAACCCTGATTTTTGCTAAGAACGACAGCCATGCCGACGATATTATCAATATAGTGCGGGAAGAGTTTGCAGAAGGTAATGCCTTTTGCAAAAAAGTGACCTACAAAGCCGAAGAAGACCCTAAATCGGTGTTGGGAGATTTCCGCAATCTTTACTATCCCAGAATAGCAGTCACAGTGGACATGATTGCCACGGGCACGGATATCAAGCCGCTGGAATGCCTGCTCTTTATGAGGGATGTAAAAAGCAAGAATTATTTTGAGCAGATGAAGGGTCGAGGTACACGAACCCTGGGTTTTGATGACCTGCAAAAAGTGACACCTTCTGCGATTTCTGCCAAGACGCATTTTGTAATTGTGGACGCCGTTGGCGTTACAAAAACCATGAAAACCGACAGCCGGCCTCTGGAACGCAAGAAAAGTACGGCATTGAAAGACCTGCTTGCAGCAGTAACTTTTGGGGCTCAGGATGAAGACCTTTATGTTTCTCTGGCTAATCGGCTTGCAAGACTGGACAGGCAGATAAATGAGGCCGAAAGAGCTACTTTTGTGGAGAAAGCGAACGGAAAAACAATCAATCAGACCATTAAAGATCTGTTAAATGCGTATAATCCTGATATTATCGATCTCAAAGCTTCTGAGATTAAACAAAGCCAGCCGGAGATTTCAGACGCCGATGCAAAGAAAAAGGCACAGGAAAACCTGATTGATATTGCCAGATCAACATTTTCCGGCGAGCTTAACGAATACATCGAAAATGTCCGAAGAGTCCATGAGCAGATTATTGATACCGTGAACACCGACACAATTCTCAGAGCCGAATGGGACAAAGACGCTGTGGTAAGGGCAGATGAGCTGGTCAATGATTTTAAGGCGTATATGGAAGCTAATAAAGACGAGCTTACAGCCCTGAGAATTTTCTACAACCAGCCCTACAGGCGCAGGGAAGTTACTTTTGCGATGTTAAAAGAAGTGATGGAAAAATTGAGGCTGGAGAAGCCCCAATTCGCTCCTTTGAGAGTCTGGCAGGCTTACGAGCAGCTGGAAAAGGTGAACGGTAATTCCCCGAAAAACGAACTGACGGCGTTGGTTTCCCTGATCCGCAGGATAACCGAGATCGACCCTGTGCTGACGGCATACGATCAGACCGTGAATCGGAACTTTCAGGACTGGGTGTTTAAAAAGCAAGCCGGAACCCTGAAATTTAATGAAGACCAGATGAACTGGCTCCGTATGATAAAAGATTATGTTGCAACCAGCTTCCATCTGGAAATCGACGACCTTGATTACACTCCCTTTGATGCTCTTGGCGGGCGCGGAAGAATGTACCAGCTTTTCGGGGATGAGATGAATATGGTTATCAGTGAATTGAATGAGGCTCTGGCGGCGTGAGTTCGGAGAAAAGTTCAGAGAATAATTGGGTGGAAGTGAAGGTTAAGAGATAATTGTGGTGAAAACTGTGGTGAAAGGTTCGGAGAAAAGTTCGGAGAAAATAATCCGGCTCTGAGCAGTACATTAACAAATCAAAAGAGGCTTTGATTGATTAAGATGAAAACGATTAAATCACTAACTGAAGCCGAAATAGCAGAATTACCCAAGCTGCCAGATGAATGGAAATGGGCAAGAATAGGCGAAATTCACATTTTAAAATCGGATAAGTATAAGGGATCTGGAGAGTCTTTATTTTACGTTGGTTTAGAGCACATAAATAAAGATAAAGGAACTTTGACAGAAGATGTTAAGGTTGATGAGATTAATACTGTAAAAAATAGTTTTAAGAAGGGGGATCTTCTTTACGGAAAACTTAGACCTTATTTGAATAAGGTGTATTTAGCTAATGAAGATGGAGTATGTTCTACAGATATCCTTGTTTTTGAATCAACTCCTTCTTTAAATCTCAATTACTCAAAATACTTTTTTTTGTCATATAAGTTTGTCAATGATATGACCCAGAACTCAAGTGGTGTAAATTTACCAAGGGTCTCAACGAAATATCTGCAAGAGTATCCATTTCCCATAGCTCCTCTCCCCGAACAACGCGCCATAGTCACCAAAATCGATCTTCTCTTCAGCGAACTGGATAACGGAATTGCTAACCTTAAACTGGCACAGGAACAGCTCAAAGTTTATCGGCAGGCGGTGCTGAAGAAAGCTTTTGAAGGAGAGCTCACTAAAAAATGGCGGGAGCAGCAGACAGATTTGCCGGATGAAGGCGATTTGCTGGAACAAATCAGGAAAGAAAGAGAAGAAGCTGCAAAATCTGCCGGTAAGAACGTGAAGAATATTAAGCCTCCTACTGAAATGGAATTGGCAAAGTTGCCAATTATGCCAAAAGAATGGATGTGGGTAAAGTTGGATTACCTTGGCGATTTGGGTAGAGGAAAATCAAAACATAGACCAAGAAATGACAAAATACTTTTTGGAGGGAAATATCCTTTTATTCAAACCGGTGAGGTAAAAGCAGCCAATCATACCATCAAATCTTTTGAAAAAACATATTCCGATTTTGGTTTAGCTCAAAGCAAGTTATGGCCAAAAGGAACATTATGCATTACAATCGCTGCAAATATTGCCGAAACTGCCTTTCTTGGCTTTGAGGGATGCTTTCCTGACAGCATAGTTGGTTTTACAGCTATAGAAAATTTAGTTGTTAAAGAATATGTATACTATTTTTTTATGGGAAATCAATCAAAAATAGAAGCATTCGCACCTGCGACTGCCCAAAAAAATATAAATTTAAACATTCTTGAAAATCTTTTAATTCCCTTCTGTTCTCTTCCCGAACAACAAACCATCGTTCAGGAAATCGAAACCCGCCTTTCAGTCTGCGATAAGATAGAGCAGGATATTGAAACGAATCTGGAAAAAGCCGAAGCTCTGCGGCAGAGTATTTTGAAAAAAGCGTATGAGGGGAAGTTGCTTAATGAAAAAGAGCTGGCAGAGGTTCGAGGGGCAGAGGATTGGCAGCCAGCTGAGGTTTTATTAGAGAGAATAAAGGCTGAAAGGGCAAAAACGGAAAGAAGTGATAAAACTTGATCTCTGAGCAATTAAAAAATATAATTAGAGATGGTGAGGGGTTAACTGTAGAATTCAAAGAGTGCAGAACTCAGATAAACCGTGATGTATATGAGACAGTCTGTGCTTTTTTGAACCGCAATGGAGGGCATATAGTTCTTGGAGTCGATGACAAGGGGAATATTACAGGAATTGATAAAGATGCTCTGCCGCAAATTAAAAAAGACCTGGTTACTGCACTGAACAACCCTCAGAAAATCAATCCACCTTTGTATATATCGCCAGAAACATTGGAACTCGAAGGAAAAACCCTCCTCTATCTTGGCATTCCTGAAAGTTCACAGGTTCACCGCTGTAATGGAAAGATATTTGACCGAAACGAAGATGGAGATCTTGATATAACCAACCACCCTGATGCTGTGGCTCATCTCTATATTCGTAAACAAAGCTCTTTTTCTGAGAATCGTATCTATCCTTATGTCAAACTTGAAGATCTCAGGAGTGACCTTCTCCAGAGAGTACGGAAAATGGTTCGTGCTGAGAACCCTGATCACCCCTGGGGAACCTTGACTGATGAGGAGCTTTTAAGCAGCGCCAAGTTATATCAGCGTGATTATCATACCGGCAAAGAAGGTTACACTCTTGCTGCTATTCTTTTATTAGGCAAGGATGAAGTTATCCAGAGCGTACTTCCCCATTTCAAGACTGATGCCATCCTTCGTAGAGTAAACCTTGACCGTTACGACGACAGGGACGACATACGTACTAACCTTATCGAAAGCTATGACAGGCTAATGGCTTTTGTTGCAAAGCATCTACCTGATCCTTTCTATCTGGAGAAGGATCATAGAATCAGTCTAAGAGACCTGATTTTCAGAGAAGTAGTTACAAATATGCTCGTCCACAGGGAATACATAGATCATTTTCCTGCAAAATTCGTAATTGGAATTGATCAGGTTGTTGCAGAGAATGCAAACCGTCCTCATGGATATGGCATAATAATTCCTTCTAATTTTACACCATATCCTAAAAATCCGGTAATTGCCAGCTTTTTCAAAGAGATTGGAAGAGCAGATGAGTTAGGTTCCGGTGTCAGAAATCTCTACAAGTACACAAAGATTTATTCCGGTAGGACTGACCCTCAGCTTATTGAAGAAGACATTTTTAGGATCTATATTCCTGTTCCCCAGGAACTTATCGTTCAAGCTGCTATTCAACTAACCGCGCAAGTAACCATGCAAGATACCGCGCAAGTAACCATGCAAGATACCGCGCAAGTAACCACGCAAGTCGATAAACGGGATATTATAATCGAATTTTGCAAAGAGCCTAAAACAACTAGTGAAATTATGGAATACTTGCAATTAACACATCGAGAACATTTCCGAAAAGACATATTAAAACCACTTTTGGAGAGCGGTATTCTACATATGATCATTCCTGAAAAACCGACAAGCCCTAAACAAAAATATTATTCTAACCCCAAGGATTCAAACCATGTCTGAAAACACCTCATCCATCGTTTCCAAAGTCTGGAGCTTCTGCAACGTCCTGCGTGACGGGGGCGTGAGTTACGGAGATTATCTGGAACAGTTGACTTATCTCATATTTCTGAAAATGGCTGAAGAGTTCAGTAAGCCTCCGTACAACAGAAATATCGGCATCCCTGAGGAATATACCTGGGACAAATTGAAACAGCAGCGCGGAGCCGAACTGGATACTCGCTACAGGGAACTGCTGGAAGAGCTTGGTCAAAAACCGGGGATGCTCGGGCAGATTTTCCTCAAAGCCCAGAACAAAGTCAGCGATCCTGCAATGCTCTATAAGATCATTGATATGATCGACAAAGAAAGCTGGGTCATGATGGGTGTGGATACAAAAGGAGAGATCTACGAAGGGCTCCTGCAGAAGAATGCCGAAGATACAAAAAGCGGAGCCGGTCAGTATTTCACCCCAAGGCCGCTAATTAAAGTCATGGTTCAGTGCCTCCAGCCCGAGCCCATGAAAACAATCGGAGACCCCTGCTGCGGCACAGGCGGGTTCTTTTTAGCAGCCTATGACTTCCTTACGTCACACTGCCGGCTGGACCAGGAGCAGAGCCGTTTCCTGAAGAACAAAACCTTTGGCGGGAACGAAATCGTTGCCGGAACCCGGCGGCTTGCCCTGATGAATATGTTTCTGCACAACATCGGAGAAATCGACGGTGAGCCCATGATCTCAAATTCCGATGCTCTCATAGCCGATCCGGGTTACCGCTATGATTACATCCTCACCAACCCGCCTTTTGGAAAAAAGAGCAGTATGACCTTCACAAACGAAGAAGGGGAGCAGGAAAAAGAAGAACTCACTTACAACCGCCAGGACTTCTGGACGACCACAAGTAACAAGCAGCTAAACTTTTTGCAGCACATCCATACAATCCTCAAAACAGGCGGTCAGGCAGCAGTGGTACTTCCGGACAACGTCCTCTTTGAAGGCGGAGCAGGAGAGACAATCCGCAAAAAACTCCTTGAAACCACCGACCTTCACACAATCCTGCGCCTGCCGACAGGCATTTTCTACGCAAACGGCGTAAAGGCAAACGTGCTTTTCTTTGAAGCAAAACCCGCAGCTAAAGAACCCTGGACAAAAGAAGTATGGATCTATGATTACCGCACAAATGTGCATCATACATTGAAAAAGAATCCTATGAAATATTCAGATCTGGGAGACTTCATCAAATGCTACAACCCCGAAAATCGCCACAGCCGTAAAGAAACCTGGAGCGAAGAATCTCCAGAAGGCAGGTTCCGGAAATTTAACTATGATGAAATTGTAGAAAGGGATAAAATAAATCTGGATATCTTTTGGCTCAAAGATAAGAGCCTAGCTGATCTGGACAACCTTCCTGACCCTGATATTCTTGCAAATGAAATAATAGAGAATATGGAAGCTTCCTTAGCGAGCTTTAAGGAGATTATGGCTACTATTAATGGTGAAAGTGAAGAGAATTAAAAATAAATTCCTGGCTCTGTAGAAAACCTATCTAAATCAGCTACAATAGGCTGAAAATAAGGAAGTAAAAACAGGTCAAGCTATTCAATTCAAATTAATGAAAATTCTTTATTTCAGAGGATTTCTACAGAGCCAAATTCCTGAATTCTTCCGGAGAGCTCAATATCTGAAGTTTGTCACCTAGAACTTACTCTTTTTATTTGAGAAATTGAGCTTTTAGTCATATTTCTTAGAGATGTCTATCCGTGTTGTTTATTAAGAAGAGGAATCATAAGATAATGTCGACCTGTTCCAGCCCCTGTATAGGCTTTACCTCAAGAGAGAGTAAACTGCCGCAAGTTGAAAAGAGATTTCTTCAAGCTCGAGGGAGAATTTGTCTGTGAAAATGAGAACGAAAATTGTGTTTATGCTCCTTGCCCTGCTGGTGGTCCTCGTATCGGGCTGTATGGATCAAAAAAAGGAAATTGTCGTAGATAAGCCTGGCAATATTTCTAATTATGAATTCGACATTTATCTGAACGAATCAAGCAATCAAACGCTTGCAAATACCACCACATATTATTTGCTGGAAAATGACAAAAAAGTACAGGTTGTCAACATCGTAGTAAATACTAGCAAGCTTGAGATCTATCCTCCCGACATCCTGGGTGGCGGTTCAGAGGAGAGTCCTATTCAAAATTTTGTATTGCTTGTGAACCCGGCAAACGGGACTACACCGAGCCCACAAACTTTTGAGGAGCTTTCGAGAAGAAATGAAACTTCGGCTATTAATTATACCCTAAATCAGGAAGTGATCCAGGGTGTGAAAGTTATAAACCTGGAGTTCAAGGAGCCTGTTACGGGTTTTGTTGCATATACTCTCCAGAGTTCGGGAGATCAGAGTTTTACATTTATTAAACCTGATTCCGAATACATCCGTGTAGTACTTCCAGAAGGATATGTTACTGGTAGCAGGGTATTTGGGATAGCAAGGCCTGAGCCTTCTAGTATAACCTATGACGAAAAAGGAAGGCAAACTCTCCTGTGGATCTCCTCGAAGCTAGGAAGTCGGGAAGAGGCTATTCAGGTTAAATATTATACCCAGTCAGCGCCCCTGCTATTCTCAGCCGCAGTTATAGCCTTACTCTGCGGAGTTGGTCTTGTACTTTTACATTATGCCAAAAGCAGAAAGGAACTTGAGGCTATTAAAGGAATTCTTGACCTCGAAAAAGAATATGAAAAGAAACAGCGGAAAAGGAAATGACCTTGTGAGGATATTTTCCTCCAGATTTTATTCCGTATAACAACTCTTGTTAGAAATTGATAAATTATTTATGACAGTTTGAGTATATTTCCTTATTGATGAAAGCCTGGGGAAAAATCCAAGCTAAACATTTCTTTTCATTTAGATTGACATCAGAAGCCGTAACTCCGATAATAGGTTCCCTTCTTATGTTGCTTATTCTGGTCGTACTCGCAAGTATTATTGCTATCAGTTTTTCTAATATTGCCGAAGAAGGCAAAAGTTCTCAACCGCTGATGGCAAAAATTTCACTTGAATCATGCGAGGGAGGACTTCCTAAAACAGGAAAAGGTCAAGATGCAACTTTTGAGAATAATACGATCATGCTTATACACAAAGGAGGTAGTTCTCTTCCCCTTGATAATATATCCATAAAGATTTCAGGATATGGGAAGTCTTACAGGCCTGCTCTCGAACCGGGTATAAAGGGTTATCTTACAGGAAACATTTCCCTCCTCTACTTAGATTTGATTCCTCATGGAAAAAATCCTGCATACTATCCTGTAAATAACAAAGCCACTCTTGAAGACGGCTTATGGAATGTCGGAGAAAAGCTTGTTCTCTGCGGGCAGGATAGTGCAGTAGGGGCCACTAAATCCAGCGTAAAAGTTAGTGTGGATGGAGACTATAATACCTCTGACAACTACGGCTTCAAGGTGGGTTCTGAAGTTACCCTTAAGGTTATTGACACCAAAAGAAGCAATGTCATTGCTGAACAAAGAGTTATTGTAAAACATGCAGAAGGATGAAAAAAGAAAGGACAAACTCCGTTTTCTTTTTATGATTAAATTTGAGCTTTTTTCTGTACATTTTGTTCCCATTATCCTTATTTTTTGTCTTTATTGAATTTGACAAGTAAAGTTACAGTCCAGCGTTACAGTCCAGCTCTTTCAATCAGTAGATCTGCCACATGTTTTGAATCTTTGAACGGGAAATCCTTTTCAGTAATCAGGCTTTCCGCCTCTCTTGCAGTAACTTCAACGTCACCTATTATGCACGTGGTGTCTAGCCCCTCAGGTAGGGCAGCAATCAATTCATCCATCGTGTTTATGGGAAATTTTGCATCTTTAAGTATTGCTATTATCTGCTCGTAAACCTCTTCCTTTACGCTCATCCTTTACCTCCCATTTCTGTCTTTTTATTTCGTGCCTCAGAGAGCCTGTAAATATTGATTCCTGCTTATAGTCCTGTTTCCATTTTATTTCTACATTCCTGTCAGGCTTATTTTTCCCCGCAGATTAAATAATATTATTTATAGTTATAGGCGACCGTTTCCGAAATGAGATATTCTTTTCCTGAAGTTCCATGATATATTTCAGGTAGAGATCCTTGATATTTTTGAATTTAGCAACCCTGAAATATTCAAGTATTTTTTCAGGAAGGACTCCAGTCGGTAGGGAAGTTCGCGATCGATCCTTCACGAGGAGCGCCCTTTCTGATAGTAATTATTTAGTAATTATTTAGATCGATCAAAAACGAGACTGTTCCGCCTAGGCCGAAGCGCAGGACAGAAGAAGCCTGAAAATTCCAAGTAGGTATTCTCAGGATAAAAATATGTTCGTATTTCTTATGGGGGACTGCCAGTTATAATTAAAAGTTTTGAGATTACTCCATTTTTGAAGGAAAAGTCCTTTTCATCGACAATTTTATAAAATACCTGTTTATATATTTTGAGTGCAATAGTTCTGTTCAGTATTTATAGATATGTTGAACTTAACATATCTGAAAGCTGTAGAGTTCTGGCTGGTGTTTTTTTTCTGTGTCCGGCCAATTACGAGGAATTCTATCCCTTATATAGAAGGTTTACCCCTGTTCCAGGTTATAAATCAATAAACTCCTGTAAAAAAAGTTACTTATAAATACAGTGTATCCTTCTGCGTTATGTTGGAATTTAAATAATTAGGACTTATGCACTTGAAATACAAAATCAAATATAATAAATGTCGCAGTTCAATAAGCATTTTAGACAGTCAAAAATCTAATGCTATTGATTTCACATTTCAACCGCGTAAATCCTGAGAATATGGTTCCTCCAAATAACCCGGCTGTATTACATTAATCCGATCTGTACTCGATACCTTTAGCGTTATGTTTATTTAAACATAACGGTGAACCCCACGGTGGTGTACACATTGCGTAAAAATTCAGAAGAAGAAAAATCTCAGATGGAGACAATTTTGAAGCAGGTAAAGGACCCTGAGCTGCTATCACAGATTGAAAAAGTGGTCCCCTTTCACGGCTTCCTTACCTCCGGGGCATTAATCGGCATTCAGATGCTCAATATTGCCAGGAGGGAGCTTGATGTCCAGGACGGGGAACGCATATTTGTGACCTGCGAAACGAAAAGCTGCATGCCTGACCCATTCCAGATCCTTGCCGGAGCTACTATCGGAAACAACGGGTTAAAGATCATGAATTGGGGAAAGATGGCGGTCACGGTAAACAAGCAGGCGCCTGAAGGCGCTTCCAGCATAAAAGGGATCCGAATACTTCTCGACTCAGAGAAGACAAAGGACTATCCCAAACTCCACGCCTGGTTCCTTAATACTGAAAAATTTTCTCATCTGGAGATTGTACCCATCCTTCTGGCTGCAGGAGAAAAGGTGTATTCCTGGAAATTTGTGGACTTAGATGTTCCGGTTAGAAATAAAAAGCGGATACAGTGCTGTAAAAAATGTGGTGAAATGTTCATTCAGCATGATGATGAACTACTGTGCGGTGGATGCACAGAATAACGTTGAGAGGTAAGCAAAATGGAAGATAATATGCGATTGTCTGTCTTTGCCGAAAAAAAAGACAAGCAGCTGATTTATTCCCCCGAAAAATGCATCGGCTGCGGGACCTGTGTTCAGGCATGCCCTAAAGGTAACCTTGCTGTGGGGGCCGTGGGAGCTATAACAAGAGGCTTGTTGGATGCTGATTTTCTGGAAATAAAAGACAGTGGAGCCTGCCTTGTCTGTGGAATTTGTGCAAAAGTTTGCCCCACAGGTGCTCTTGAAATGAAGCAGGAAGGAAAAACCCTCACTGACATGTCCTATCTTTTCAGGGCCATGAAGCCAACGTCAGTAAATGAAAGCTGTGTCCACTGTGGGCTTTGTGAGGATATCTGCCCGCAAGGCTGTATTGAGGTTACTCGTGAAATTTCAACGGACGGAAAACTGAAACTTGTCGGAAAGACTAATATTGATACCGAGTGCTGTGTGCACTGCGGCTGGTGTGCAGCCGTCTGTCCAACGCATGCGATTTCCGTGGAAAAACCCTTTGAAGGACGCTGGGCCAGGGATGAGGATGTCTGCCAGACCTGTCATACCTGTATTGATGTCTGTCCCGCAAATGCCATTTTTAACAAAAGAGCTAAGCCCGGAGAAAGAGTCGAGAAGATAACTCACCGCCCGGATGCCTGCATTTACTGTGGGGCCTGTGCGGTCGCCTGCCCTGTTGATGCTATTGATGTCAGAAAAACTGCAATTCTCCCGGATGTGGAGAAAAAGGGTTTGCTTGAGAAAAAGCTGCTTGAAGCCTCCGCTCCGGAAGCTCTGCTCCGCACTCGCCTGGAAACCGATGAAGATGCATGTCTGGGCTGTGGAAACTGTGTGATTGTCTGTCCGGTGAATGCCCTTTCTGACCGCGAACTTGCTGCAGGGCACCTGAACAACATGGACGAGAAAGCTCTTCTTGGAGTTAAAAACGGGAGAATTACAGTCATAGACCAGGAACGCTGTGGCGGAGACGGTACGTGCGCCCTTATCTGCCCTGTTGATGCGATCCGTCTTGTAAAAAAAGAGGTGGAATAAATGGCAGGAACAATTGCAATCAAGAACGGATACGTCTTTGATCCCCTCAATGAAGTAAATGGGGAAATAATGGATGTCTTTATCAAAGACGGAAAAATTGTAAGAGAGCTTTCTGCAGCCGAATTGAAAAACGCAAAGGTTATTGATGCCTCCGGTATGACAGTAATGCCCGGAGGAGTAGACTCTCACTCTCATGTTGCAGGTGCAAAGGTTAACGCAGGCAGGTCGATGCGTCCAGAAGACCATTATAAGGCAACTCTCCAGAAGACTGCACTTACTCATTCCGGCTCAGGTTACACTGTCCCTTCGGTATACAAACAGGGATACGATTACGCAGCAATGGGTTACACAACTGTTTTTGAAGCTGCAATTCCCCCTCTTGAAGCTCGCCATACCCATGAAGAGATGCGTGCTACTCCGCTTCTTGATATGGGAGGGTACCTGATACTTGGAAACAACTTCTTTTTGATGCGCTATCTCCGGGATGGAGACATAGAAAAGGCTGCTGCTTATGTAGCCTGGATGATGAAAACTCACAAGTCCTATGGAATTAAGTGTGTCAACCCTGCAGGAGTAGAAAACTGGGGATGGGGTAAAAACGTACACTCTCTTGATGAAGCCAACATCCATTTCGAGATTACCCCACGGGAGACTATAAAAGGGCTTAGTGAGATTAACGAACTCCTCGGTATGCCTGTACCTCTTCACCTGCATGCAAATAACCTGGGACATCCTGGCTGCTTTACAATTACTGAAGACTCCCTCAAAATTCTCGACGGCGTAAAGCCCAGGCAGAACATGGATGTAGAATGGGCTGAAACCAAAATGGATTCTACAAGGGACTGTTCCGTATACCTCGCCCACATGATGTTCAACAGCTTTGCAGGCACTACCTGGGGAGACTGTGAATCTGGAGTAAAAGATATTGCAGCCTACATCAACAACAAAGACCATGTAGTAATCGATAGTGGCTGCACGCCCTTCGGAGAAGCCACAGTTATGACAGGAGATGGACCTGCCATTCAGGATATGTACAAGCTTACAGGAAACAAGTGGTCAAATACTGACGTTGAGATGGAAGGTGGGTCAGGTGTCATTCCCTTCACTTACTTTAAATCCAACCCGGTACACAGCCTGCAGTGGGCAATGGGCCTTGAATGCCTCCTGCTGATCAATGACCCCTGGAAGACAATTATGACCACGGACAGCCCCAATGGTGGGCCATTTACGAAATATCCTGAGGTTATGACCTGGATCATGTCCGAGACTTTCAGAAAGCAGACCTTCAGTGAGTGTCACAAGTGGGCAAACGACAGGAGTGAACTCGGAGGTATAAACCGGGAACTTTCCCTATATGATCTTGCAATTCTGACTAGAGCTAACCCTGCCCGGACAATAGGCATGGCGCACAGGAAAGGTTCTCTTGGCGTGGGCGCTGATGGAGACGTTACTGTTTACAATATAAACCCACAGCAGCTTGATCCAAACAACTACGAGGCTCTCCTCCAGGCCTTCAGGAAGGCAGAATATACCGTTAAGGACGGCGAAATCGTGTCTGTTAAAGGGGAAATTGTTTCCTTGCCTGAGAAGCGGACTTACTATTCTGAAGTGCACGTAGAAAACGAGCGGGAAAAGGAGATGCTGGTTGACGTGAAAGAGTGGTTCAGGTATTACACCCTGGGCTTTGCCAACTATCCGACTCCAGAGAAGTATCTGGCAAACCCGACTCCCATAAAGGTTAACGGTGAGAGGTGAAGCAATGACAGAGGGAGTACTTATTAATAAAAATGAAATTGAGAGTAAACTCGAGGTAGTTATAAAGCCTGGCTCATTTACCGGCGAAAGTGCTGGAGAAATGGCAGAAGTAGTGCTTATTCCTAAAAAAGAGATTGACATCAAAGTGGAAGCTGACGTTATAACTCCTGATGCTTTTGCAGGCAAAAACGCCGAAGAAATCGGAAACCTGGAAGTCTGGCAGGGACCAAAGACCTATCCTCTCTCCGAGTTTTTTGAAGTAATAGGCAACGGAGGCAGTTCTGCAGCTGAGACCCTGATCCGCATGAAAGGTGACGCAATGCGGATTAAAAGGATTGGGGAAGGCATGAGTGCAGGAAAAATCGAGATTGAAGGTTCTGCTGGCATGCACGTAGGCACCGAGATGAAAGGAGGCGAGATTGTCGTTTGCGGAGATGCTGATTCCTGGGCAGGCATGGAAATGACAGGCGGACTTCTGCACATTAAAGGCAATGCCGGAGACCATGTGGGCTGTGCATACAGAGGAAAATGGCACGGCATGAAAGGCGGACGCATTGTCATCGAAGGCTCAGCACGCCACCAGCTCGGAGGCGGCATGGACGGCGGCGAAATCATAGTAGAAGGCAATGTTGAAAGCTTCTGCGGAATCCGCCAGAACGGAGGGCTCATCTTCGTAAAAGGAGGAGCTCTTCGTGCAGTAGGCGCTGAAATGGCAGGAGGTACCATAGTCATAGGAGGCAAAATCGAGCGCTTCTCTCCAGGTTTTGAATTTGCTTCTATGGAAAATAGTGTCAAATGTGGTGAGGTTGAGCTGATAGGCGACTTCAAGAAATTCACAGGGGACTATGCGATCAGCAAGCGGGCAAAAGGAGCGCTTTACGTGGTTGCAGATGCAAACCCGGAACTCTGAGGTGAGAAGCATGGAAGTAATACTCATTACAGGAAGTACGATTAATGAAGGCAGGCTTGCCAAAGGCGGGGATAAGTTCACGGATGATTACATCACGGAGTGTGCATCATGCTGGATTTCTCCTGTAGATTTTGCAGCACTCTGTTGCCCTGAGAAAGTAAAAGTAACAAGCCGGAACGGAAAACATTCGATTGCGGTTTATACGAAATGTACGGATTCAGTCCAGCCAGGGCAGGTGTTCATGCCAAGGGCCATCTGGTCGAATGTTATCATTGATCCTGATACCCTTTCTACGGGTTCTCCCCTCTATAAGGGCGCCCCGGTAACGATTGAGCCCACTGAAGATGAGGTTCTTAGCGCCGAAGATGTAGTGTTGAAAGTATATATCGGAGGGCAGTAAGCATGATTTACAAAAACATAGTCTGTCCGGTCTGCGGGGCGTCCTGTGATGACATCCAGGTTGAATTCGGAGACGGGAAGATTGAAGCAAAAAATGCATGTAAGATGGGAAACGCCAAATTTAAGGAAGTTGTAAGTTCCCACAGGCTCAGGCAGCCTCTCATAAAGAGCGAAGGAAAACTGACCCCCGCAGCCTGGGATGAAGCTCTTGAAAGAGCTGCCGATATCCTTGTTTCGGCAAAGCGTCCCCTGCTTTTCATGGGCAGTGAAACCTCCTGTGAAGCACATGAAATAGGGCTCAAGATAGGAGAATACCTTGGTGCAATTGTTGATTCCAATGCTACTATCTGCCACGGGCCAACAGCTATGGGAATCCAGGAATCCGGAAAAGTCGGTGCAACCGAAGGACAGAAGAAAAACAGGGCTGACCTTTTAGTCTACTGGGGAACCAATCCTCTTGAATCCATGCCGAGACAGATGTCAAGATATGCAGTTTTCCCAAGAGGTTACTGGACAAAGCGCGGGCGTTTCGACAGGACAGTTATCACTGTAGACCCAAGAAAAACTCCAACCGCTGAAGCTTCCGACCTGCATGTGCAGCTCAAACCCGGCTCGGACTACGAACTGATCAGTGCACTTATGACCCTGCTTCACGGAAAAACTCCCCATCCGTCGGTAGAAGAGATCACAGGAGTTCCCATTCCTGTTATGGAAAAGATGCTCGATATGATGAAGAACTGCACTTTCGGAGCTATCTCAGTGGGACTCGGGCTTTCCTCATCCATCGGAAAACACAGGAATGCCGAAATTGCCATGAATTTTGTAAAGGAACTTAATAACTTTGCTAAGTTCACCCTTGGAGCTCTTCGAGGTCACTGCAATGTAGCAGGTTTTAACCAGGTAGCCTCTTACATGTACGGTTACCCCTTCGGGCTTGATTTCACTCGCGGACTCCCGCGCTACAACCCAGGAGAATTTACAACCGTGGACGTACTTCGAGAAAAAGACGTGGATGCAGCCCTCGTGATGTGTGCTGACCTTGTGTGCCATATCCCTGCAGACTGTGCTTCCTATCTTGCCGAAATCCCCATGGTTTGTCTGGATATCGCTCCATGCCCAAGCACAGCTGCTTCGGATGTTGTACTCCCGGGAGTCATTGACGCCATGGAATGTGATGGAACTTTCTACAGGCTTGATGACGTAGCAGTTCACTTCGAACCTTTTACGACTTCGCCCTTCGAATTTACGAAGAGCAATGAAGACACCTTGAAGCAGCTCTTTGAGAAGATAAAAGCGAGGAAGTAAATTTTGTACTGCCCTCTATCTCTAATCACAGGAGAAAACGAAGAAATAACTTAAGTAGGAGGCAAATGCCCTCCTACTTTCCTGACTAGAATTTAAAGAACTTTTAGAATTTTCTGATCTTTTTTAAAGTATTAATTTTGAGACTTTCAGATCCATATTTATATTTTTCAGAGAATTATTTTCAGCGTTCTTAAATAAATTTATTTAAGTTTATATATAAATAAATTAATTATATTGATTAAATAATTATATTAATTAAAGTTTAACTTGATAATTTGTGTACGAAGTTTTTATTTTAATATAGATTTATATTAAAATAGCACAAGTTTTCACTGTTTTTTCATGTATGAGGATATCAAACTTTATTCTTAATAATAATTATGAAGTTTTCAAATTATAGTAGCTGTCTAATTTCTATACAGTTATCATCTTTACTCACTTGTTTGCTCAGTATTGTATACGAAGATTTGAACTTTAATCTAATGTCATATTGACTAATAGACAGTTATTTTGCGAGATCCCGGAAAAATAGTAGGAGATTATTAAAAACTCCATTAGTAGTGGATATTTTCTAAAACCAGGCTAGACCACACCTATTGTTACTTTTTATAGGTTCCTAGTTTATAATTCTATATATTATATTTCCTTGATAATAATGATTTATTGGTAGAATTTGGAATCGTTTTCACTGGTATGTAAAATCAGCATCTAATATGAAGACTATGTTTACCAATAAATAAATTCATGCAAAAATAAAGTTGGATGGCTCATGGTAAAACGATACTCTCAGAGTGAACCTCTACCAGTGGAAAGTGGATTGAGAACAAGGGCTTTAAAGTTGTATCAAATCGAATAAAAATAGGGAGTGTAGATAAATGTGGAAATCAACAATAAAAAAGAGACTGGCTATTTTGTTAGCAGTCCTTTTTGTAGTATCATTGACAGCTGCAGCGGTAAACGCAGAAGCAAATGCTGCTGCTTCTTGTAGTATTACATCTAAGATTGCTAAGACTTCTGGGTGTACTTACACAATAAAATGTTCTTCTGCAGGTAGCGAGGGAGACGAATATTTATGGACTTTTGGAGATTGTAAGTCGTCTACAAGTGAAAATCCAAGTCATATATACACAAACTGTAAGCTACATAAAGTCCAATTAACAGTAACTGATAACACGGATGACAGTGAAGACACATTTAAACTAAATATATAAGTAGTCGAAATATAGTACACTTGGTTAAAGGTTAAGGATTTATTTTCTGCTCCTTATGCTTATTTTTAGATACAGCTCCCTCATTTATTATTCAATCTTTCCCTTGATTTTTATTTAAAGGAAAAGATAAGTGTTTGATGCCGGAGATGAGGACTGTGGAGATTGATTGAAGAAAAACTTTTGACGGTACACGATCAGTAATATGAAATCCGAAGATGAGTAGTGTAACTTCATTATTTGTCTGATTGGGAAAATTAAGATAGTGATTTAGCTATTATAATCCTTTTTTAAGACTTTTATCTTGAGGTTTTTCATCCTTTAGTCTGCTCTATTATTGCATGATACTTGTACTCATAATACATTGATTTTACAAAAGTAGTTTCAAAGCTATATTTATCAGCTACTTTTTTAATTGTGTTTGGGTTATGGGCAAACCCGAGAATGTCTCTTGGGCGGTTATTCAAGCTTGCCGCTAATACAACCTTAAACTCAAAACCGATTTTGCGTAAAATATTCCAGAAGCTTGCATCCTGTGAGAACAGCCCTATTTTCCACAACGGGTATAATCTGGGGTCTAGTATGTCGAACAACACTATTTTACCCCCTTTATTAAGATAATTTGAAGCATTAAAAATAAAGCTATCAATTTCCTGCAATGTCAAATACTGAAGTACTCCAGCTGCGGTTATTCGATCAAAGGAGCATTCCAGTTTATTCCAGACTGTTTTGTCATCAGCCTGGATTAACGATATATTCCTACATTTTCTTTCCCTGATTCTTTTGCTTGCTTCGTCAAGCATGGATGCTGAGAAATCAACTCCTATCATCTTTTCATATTCCGGCGCGTAGTAAACTAGGAGTTCGCCTGCACCGCATCCAAAGTCAAGTAGGGTTTTGCCCCCATCCAGATGGAACAGTTTTTCTCTTGCTTCCATAGATAGAAATTCTTCAGCCGAAGATCTGTGGCCACCATCTCTCCTACCTGCGAAAAACTCTATCCAGAAGTTCTTTTGTTTGGACAAGTTTTTTTCATTCTCCCCAAACATACATTTTGTACCCCCAAATCTCGTTTTTTTCTACATCGTTTTATATATATTTTTATACGATCCCCAAATATATAAATCATTTAAAAGCCAATAAAGCCTATTTAATGGCTTAAATAAATTTTTGTTGCTTCGTTAATAAAAATGCAGTATGTTAATCAGTTATATTCCATTTAGGTAACTGATAAGCCTTAATTTTTGATTTTATTGCCCCATGCCCCTCATTTTACGAGTTCAATTAATATTAGTAAAAATATAGCCTTGTCTTTATTTCTTCACTCAGAGAAGACTTGTAGCCATTTCTTTGTCGAATTCCGTAATTTACAATTATTTCTCATTTATGACCTAAATCTAAGATTAAATAGGAAATAAAATATACTTTTGGAAATCATTATTCACCTTAATTATGGGAAAAAAATAGAAATAAGCTTCAGTTTGATTGTGAATTTTAGAGAACCCTAGTTAACCTTAGATTGCAGAGTTATGTTATTTCTTCAAAGTCCCGATGACAGGATAACCCTTTAATATCTTAGACCCGTGTGGTGTTTTGTCCATTTTTCCCGTAAGGTCTGTCCCAGCTTTGCATCCTTTATGACTACCATTTATCCAAATATCATTGTCAGAAACATCATAGACCTGGCCTTGATAGGCAACGTATGCCTTCCCATTTTCACCGTTGTATTCTGCCAGTTCTTTAAGTGTATATTCCTTTGTCTTCGATTTCTCGGTCACATTATGCATTTCAGTTGCAATCTGCCTTTCCGTTGCTTTTTCTCCAGCTGGAGTAACTGCTTGAGCAGGAGTTACAGCCTTTTCTGGGGTTCCTGTTTCATTTGGAGTTACAGGTTTATTTCCCGCACATCCTATTGCAAGGAACACGCCAAGCAATACTATCAGTATAATCAGCGCCTTTCTCACTATTTCACCCATACAATATGACTGTTGTATCCTGAAATGATTTCGCAGATTCAAAACCAGTTAAAAGTTCAATGCACGATAAAACAGCAGGCAAAGAAAAAGTTAAACGTTGAGTAAATTCCAATTACATCCTGGCACTGTAGATTATTTTGTAAATTCCATGTAGAGATTACATTATCACCTTTATGTGGAGTATCTCCAGAACTGCTGATTCTCTCCGCGTCTTAATTCCATCGATAACGAAAGCAAGATAGGAGGCTTGCTTAGTTTCTAAGCCCCCGAATTAAATTTCTTTGACTTTTTGCCCCTTATCCTCGTAGTTAACCCCACAGCTCACGATCCTTTTCATTATCATATACTTTCTCTATCCACTTTTCACGAAGCATACTAATCCAGTTGGGATGTTCAACACCCTCATATTCGAATCCTAAAAACTTGTCTTTGCCAAAGTGACTAAACGAAAGTGAAGCGACTTGCTCGAGTGATATGTCATCAAGAGGCATTAACCCAAAAATTCCATACGTTGGACCTGTAGCCGGCACAATACCAATTACAGTTTCCTCATTCCCGATATAAGTGTCAACACCGTAAATACCACTGACTGAGCCATCTTGATATACTGGATTTGATTTAACAAATGTCTTCGTAAATTCCCTGTTGCCTAAATCCTTTTCTTGTACTGTATACTGGACAAGTGCATATCCAACTAAAACGCGCTTTGTAACATACTCAGAAATTCCATCTATGTTCTCAAAGCCAATCTTCATCGGAATAGCGTTAACAGCTTCCTTGATCTTATCATACAATTGCTCATTCTGCACCACGTTAATCACTCCCCTAGATAAGCGTTAATATTGTCTCTAATTCTTATAAGGCCTTTTTTATTCATAATCGTGAGTACATACCCGTATTCTCTCAGAGGGTTAGCCTTGCGGAGAGCAACCGGTCAGAAGATGCTAGAGAGCAAGCCAGAAAATGTAGTAGTTTTCCCATAAATTACTGCATAAAAGAAGTAGGCGACTCAAGAATTGGCGAGATTCATCAGAAAATTGATAGTTACTGCAAACCGCAGGAAGGTATAAGGGAGGTACCTGTGGTTTTTATATGGGAACCGGATGAGGAGGATCTTCCGTTACCGGACTATGACCTACCGGACTATGACCTTCAGATCTTCGAGAAAGTCAAAAATAATTCCGGATCCATAGCCACTCGACGAACGATGCTTATAATAAACCAACGTATTGGATAACGAAGAGGAAACGGTTGACAACAAGACAACCAATCAAACTCCAGGCTTGATTTCAATAATGGTTACCTTAGGGCTTTTATCGTTGCTGATCATTAAGCGCTCACAGTTATTTTTTAAGCTTTACTTTGCCAGAGATTTCCAAAGATTTTTCAGGCTATTTATACCTTTTTTCCCTCAAGAATAATTCCCTTTCTTTTTATTTGCTTCTTCTAAACGCAACCTTTGCTCCGCAGCACTGATGCAATTTTTTTGTTCCTCCTGCTTCACTTACCAAAGTAAGCATAATCATAGGATCAAGAATTCGGGTTCCCATTAATGCAGTAATTCCTCTCTCGAAAAATGGAGTAGGGTAAAGAGGGGCGCTTGGGCCGAGAAGGATAACTTCCCTTGCTGTACCCCGGAGGGAAAGGAGTTCGTCAAAAGTCCTATTGGCAAGAGTACTCGCACTGATAATTATCACATCCGATTGAGGGAGGACTTCTCTGGCTTTTTCCGAAGATAGAGTCCGGGTTTCAGGAGATTCGATTTCACGCTTTTCGAGGACCGTGAATTTCTCGGTTATTTTCAGGATCTTCGGGACAAGGGGACCAAAATAGCCTACCATTGCAACCCGATCCCCGGGTTTTATAAGATCAAGGACATCTACGTTTGATACAGTAAAGTTCTCAGGTTCAAGCTCTCTCAACATTTGGGAAAGCGCATTTACGGTTGCAATCCCGACCGCGGCTTCAAGTGGATTTTCGGACAGGGCAAGTTCAAGCATTTTATCCGCAGTTTTGCCTTTTATGGTTTCCGTAAAACCCAGAGCAGGACAACCGGAAAATTCGTAAAGCGGAGTGCAGGCAACACCTCCGTAATTTCCGGAAATCAGGACTCCGGTGTAGGCAAGGCCTATGCGGACATCTTCGACTTTTATTTCTTCAAGGGCAGACCCTAAGTTCTGCCTGAGTTCGTTTATGAGGGCTGCTACTACACTATACTCTTCCATACCTCTATTTTCCTCCGTAACTCTGTTTTTTGATGGAGATCTCTTCTTCATATTCTCCTTCCGTTTCTCTTTTTTCCTCGATTCATATCCTTTCTATTTTCGTTGTGAAGTCAAGCGGATTTGCATAATAGGGAGCGCTTATGACAATAATATCGACAAAAGGAGCGTATTCAGGAATTTTGGATGCTTCAATTCCTCCGACTGCAAGTTCGAGTTTCGGGTTGAGTTTCTTAAGTTCAGGCCCGAGTTCTTGAACTTCTTCCGGAGAAAGGTGGTCAAGGAGCATGATATCCGATATTCCGGCATATCTAAATGCTTCTTCCTTCGTTCTGGGCTCGATTTCTATCTTTTTCATAGACCTGAGTTTTCCCAGTTCTCCGGCAACATCCAGATGATTCTGGCTTATCTGGATGGAATCACTCAGGGAGTTTCGGTGAATATCTCCTCCACCTGCCCGGACGGCTTTAAGCTCAAATATCCGGGACCCGGGGTGGGTCTTTCGGCTTGTTGCAATGATAAGGTCAGGATTTGCCTTTCTGCCTGAGCTTACCATAGATGCTGTTTTTGTGGCAATAGCGCACATGAGGGAGAGAAATGTCTGGGAAACCCTCCAAAATTTGAACAGGAGTTTAAGGTCTCCTTCGGCTTCAAAAATCGTATCCCCAGGCTTGAAAGGCTCCCCATCTCGAAGAAAATTCAAAGCTTTCAGATTTTTTCTTTCATAATATTCTGCCAGGTCGCCGGCACAGGCGCAAGTTCCATTTTCTCTTGAAATTATCCTCAGTTTTCCTCTGCCTTCAAGCCCTAGCAGTTCTGCGCTTTCATCCTGATAGGGGCAATCCTCGTAAAAATAAAACTCAAAAAAATCTATCATACTTTACCTCAAAAATTCCCTTCATAAGCTCCTTAGAGCAAATCTTTAGATCCATATCTGTATGTGGACTTTTGTGATATGTCTGAACATACATAACGGTTAATATAGGTTTTTATAAAATATAGGTGAAAACGTTACAAAAGTAGTTGGAATGTTTGGGCTGCTCACCAGCTCTGAATTCTCAAAAAAAGAAAGATGTTATCCTTCCCATTCAAAATTCAAATACTCTCTGCCTGTAATTTTCCAATATTTCAGTTCCTTTTTCCCTGGATATGCTGCCCACTTCGTAAATGATATAAGATGGAAGCACTTTCATTCCCATATATTCAAAAATGCAGTGAGTTATCGACTCCAGATGCTTATTCAAGTCTCTGTGGGCTCCTCCCTCAGAATACATTTCTTTCGGAGCTCCAGTAGTTGTAACAAGCATTACGGATTTTCCTTTAAAGAGTCCGGTATCGTAGACATTGTTAGTAACCGGATTAAATCCAAACCCAGGAGCCAGGATGCGATCAATCCAGCCTTTCATTATAGCTGGCATGGAAGTGAAAAAAATCGGAAACTGAAAAATCAGAAGGTCAGCCCATTTTACTTTTTTCATCTCCTCTTTAATATCAGGCGCAAAAGCCCCTGTTTTGTAGGCCTGGATCGCTTCAAAGAACGGCTTGAAGATATCTGGTTTTTTTCTTTCGGTAAAATCTCCCGCATTGAGTACAGGATTGAAATTCGTTGCATAAAGATCTGAGAGCTTCACTTCATGTCCTTTCTCCTGCAGGGCAGCAAGAGCTGTATCCTTTAAAGCGCCATTAAAAGATTTAGGTTCCGGGTGTGCGTAAACATAAAGAATTTTCATTTCATTCCCCCAAATTCCATTTATAAAATTCATTTTCAGGAATAAAAAAGTTAGCTTGCCTAACTTTTGAGGAGACAGGAAACGAAAAAACTATGCTAAATCTACAGAATCAGGTAAAATTATACATTAAATCAAGTTTTGATGTATATCCTGCGTCTACTCGGTTCAGAGGAAGCAACTGCAGAAAGTATGAAAATGCGAAAGACTTCTGTTCTATAACTCAGCCCTCTTGAGCGAACGAAGTGAGCGAAAAGGGCACCGTCCTCCCGAGACGGGACTAGGGTGACGGAACTAGGGTGACGGAACTAGGGTGATGGGACACGGCGTTATAGAAGTCCTTTAGTGCTCTTTATTTCTTTACCTTCAATTTTTACAGCTCGTTTCATAGCATAGGCAAAAGCCTTGAAGAGAGCTTCGATCTTATGATGGTCGTTATCACCATAGACACTTGCATGGATAGTAATTTTTGCATTTGAGGCAAGTGTTTCGAAGAAGTGTTTTACAAGCTGGGTGCTGAATTGTCCCACCTGAGGAGCTGTAAATTCGGCTTTCAGGACAAGGTAACTGCGCCCGCCTACATCCAAGGCAACCTCGGCAAGGGCTTCGTCCATTGGAATTCTGGCTTCTCCAAAACGAGCAATTCCTGCCATATCTCCTAGCGCCTCAGCAAGCACTTTTCCGAGAACTATTCCTGTGTCTTCCACAAGGTGATGTTCATCGACATACAGGTCACCATCCGCATGTACCTTAAGGTCAAATTCTGCATGTCTTGCAAAAGAAGTAAGCATATGGTCAAAAAACCCAATCCCTGTATTGATATCGGCAATCCCTGAGCCATCAAGGTTCAGTTCAAGCTGGATATCAGTCTCTTTTGTCTTGCGGGAAATTTTGCCTGTTCTCATACAGCACCACATTCTCTTTAAATTTATAAATACTTTCTATCTAGCTGCCTGTTAATTCTTTCTCAATGCTTTTGCGGAAGATTGAAGAAGTATAATTACGCATTATGCCAAAAATATGTCAAAAGCTCTGCCAAAAAACAAAAACAAGGTTCATTTCACTCATGCAGGATTGTTTCAATCGCAGCTTCAAGTGTGAACCTGCCTGTGTAAAGAGCACTGCCTACCACAACTCCTGCTGCTCCGGTATTCTTCAGAACCTGCAGGTCTTGCAGAGAACTTACTCCTCCGGATGCGATTACAGGAATACTGACAGACTCTACAAGTTCTTTTGTAGGGGCAGGATTTACTCCCTGCAAAAGTCCTTCAGTGTCTATATTTGTAAAAAGCAGACTACCTGCACCAAGTTCTTCAAACTTTCTGCCCATTTCTACAGGAGTTTGTGCACATTCCTCAGTCCAGCCTTTTATTGATATTTTTCCGTTTTTTGCATCCAGGGCAACGGTTACACTGTCTTTTCCAAAGGCACTGGAGAGCTGTTTTACAAGTTCCGGGTTCTGGAGAGCAGCAGTTCCAAGAATCACCCTCGAAACCCCAAGCTCAAGCAAAGAAGCTGCATCCTCAAAGCTTCGAATGCCTCCTCCAACCTGAATTCTCACCCCTTTTTCTCGGCAGGCATTGACTATTTTTTCAATTATAGGGGCATTTTTGCGCTCTCCTTCAATTGCTCCGTCCAGATCTACCAGGTGAAGGGTCTTTGCCCCTTTTCTAACCCAGTCAAGGGAGACTTCAACAGGATCGTCAAGGGATACAATTTCACTTCCAGGTATTCCCTGAACAAGCTGAACGCATTTTCCGCCCCTCATATCCACCGCAGGAATCACTTCAAAAACCAAAGTCACATCTCCGACACGTCTTAGAGAACTCTCTTTTATTTATCTTTCCTGAAGCCTCATTTTCAGGTCATTTTTCTTCAGGGCATTATTCTTTCGATAGGTACGACAAGAACGTCACGTGCACCAACTTTCTTCAACTTATTTACAATGGTAAAAATCAGGTCTGCATCCACAACCGCATGAACTGCAAGAATGTCTTCTCCGGGCAATTTACTGGATTCGACCTTCATAACCGTTGGGCCTGACATTCCTGGAAGGACCTCTTTTACTGACTGGAGTGATGACTCGGGGACATTCATCATAAGATAACGCCGCTGCTTTGCATTGAGCACGCTTTCCAGTGCAGTTTTGATATCCAGAATTTTTTCCTTTGTCTTGAGGCTTTCTTTATTTGCGATCAGGTAGACTGTGGAAGAAAAAACGGTGTCAATAGCTTTTAAATGGTTTATCATCAGGGTGGTTCCGGAACTTGAGATATCCACGATTGCGTCCGCAATCCCCACGTGTGGAGTCATTTCACAGGCTCCACTGACCTTTATAACCTCAACGTTTACTCCAAGCTTTTTGAAGTACTGGCTTGTAATTTCCGGAAACTCAGTTGCGATTTTTCGGCCTTCAAGATCCTGGGCTTTCTGGAAATCAGAATCCTCAGGGACTGCCAGGACAAGGTTAGCTTTCCCGAATTTAAGGTCCAAGAGGGTTTCAACCTTTGCTCCCCTTTCCGTAATCAGATCTATGCCTGTAATACCAACGTCTGCAGCTCCGTCCTGTACGTACTCAGGGATATCAGCGGCCCTGGCGAAGAGAATATGGATATCCGGATCTGTAGTTTTTGCGAAAAGCTTTCGACTTTCAGCCCCTCCACTGACAGGGAGCCCTGCATCTTTGAAAATAGAGATTGTGGGTTCGTAAAGGCGCCCTTTATTGGGTATTGCAACGCGAATCATCTGTTATGTCCTCTATTAGTAATCTGCCGAGAAATATTTCCTCGGGTAAGCTCATCCAAGTAAAAACATTTATCCAGAATACTCTTGTCTAATATAGACTTCACGGTAAGATCTCATGGAAGTTTTCCTTTAAGAAAGGCAGGGTCATAGATAAAAAGCCAATTCATTGTTAATTAATTAAGAGAGGCAGGAGTAAGCGTTTAATATTGAAGGTAAAATCGATTTATAGGAAGTTGTTTTTAGAGAAATTATTACTTTCAGTAATGAACGCAGAGGAAAAATTATATAGGCATAGTAATTTAATAGAAACTTGCTCTCGAGTTATAAATATTATTAATGTCATAGCAACAGAAGAATTGATCAGAACAGGGTGCTAAGAATAGCAGACTGATGATACAACTGACCGAAAAATAGTAAATCAATAACATCAACATTTAATAATAAAACTATTATCGATTTTGAAAAAAGAGGATCCAAATGGCCCGGAATATCAAAGTGGAGGAGCTCTTCCAAACCCCTATTGAGAAGCAACGGATAGAGCTTGTAGAACGTAAAGGGATAGGGCATCCTGACAGCATATCAGATGGACTTGCCGAGGCTGTAAGTCGCGCACTATGCAGGGAATACATAAGCAAATGTGGAGCCGTACTTCACCATAATACCGACGAAACCCAGATTGTAGCCGGGAGATCCAGTCCCAAATTCGGGGGCGGGGAAATCCTGCAGCCAATATATATTTTGCTAGTAGGCAGGGCAACAAAGGAGTTCGAAGGGGTCGAGCTTGCTACCGATTCTGTGGCCCTACAAGCTGCCAGACAATATCTTAAGAATACCCTTGTAAATATGGATCTCGAAAGAGATGTTATCATGGACTGCAAACTCGGAACAGGGTCTTCAGACCTCAGAGATGTCTTCAAAAGAGACAGAGTTCCAGTTGCAAATGATACCTCATTCGGTGTTGGGCACGCTCCATTTTCCGAGCTTGAAAACCTCGTATATAATACCGAAAGGCAACTGCTCACAGACCTTAAGTCACGCATGCCTGCAATCGGAGAAGATATGAAGGTCATGGGGCTCAGGGATGGAGAGGATATAACCCTTACAATATGCAGCGGCATGATCGGAAGATACATTGACGACTTTGACAGCTATATAAATATGATCCAGGAAATGCAGACATATGTTGAAGAACTCGCCCCGAGGTATACTGAGCGCGATGTGAAGGTCTGCATTAACACCGGAGATAATTTGAAAACAAAATGTGTTTTCCTCACAGTTACAGGCACTTCAGCTGAAATGGGAGACGACGGCTCGGTAGGGCGTGGAAACCGCTGTAATGGACTTATTACGCCAAACAGGCCTATGAGTATGGAGGCTACCAGCGGAAAGAACCCGATTAACCACATAGGCAAGATCTACAACCTCCTTTCAACCCAGATGGCACGCGATATTGTAAAGCAGGTTCCTGAAGTCCAGGACGTTTATATCAGGCTGCTTTCCCAGATCGGAAAACCAATTGACCAGCCACTTGTAGCAAGTGCACAGATTATTCCTAAAGAAGGCACTTCTTTTGCGAAGGTCAAAGCCGAAGCCGAAGTTGTTATGGATGACTGGCTTTCCAATGTGACAAAGATTACCGAGATGGTAATTAAAGGAGAATTAAACACTTTCTAAATAAGATAGATATTTATGAGGAGAACCTTCCGGTTCTTTTCATAATATTATTGTAACTATGTATTGAGCTATGAGAACACTCCTGAAAACTTATCAGAATCACGAATGAAACAGGCTATGGAATGAACTTATAATATAAATATATTATAAAAGTGCCCATATAGCCCACATCCAGCGTAAAACATATATATCATCACCATATATGAGATGGTGCACTCAAGAAGTGTAGCAGTGGATTAACATACATAGTCCCGCCTTAACTCAGTGGTAGAGTGCGCGGCTGTAGTTCGGCTCGTGCGGGTAAAATTACCCGTTCATTTCCGCGCAGGCACCGCGATGTCCCCGGTTCGAGTCTGGGAGGCGGGACCTAAAGCAGTATCCAGAATCGAAAAGCTTCAACGGGAACATTTATATATTAAAAAAGCATTTAAGTTTTGCTCGCAATGCGAGCGAAAAACAGTAGCAGAAGAGACCAAAGTGTCCGGATAGTGTAGAGGCCTATCATGGAGCCCTGTCGAGGCTCCGACCCGGGTTCGAATCCCGGTCCGGGCGCTTTATTTTTTTGAATATAGGACATTATTTAATTTATTTTAAAGAATACAAAGAGTAATAACATTTTATCTTTTATTTTAAAAGATTGGAAGTCATATCAGCAATTTCTAATCTTTACGCTTGCTTTTGTTTTAATCATTCACTTGTTTTTTCTTTAAAATTTACCGTTATTTATTGTTTCTTTAAAATTTACCATTGTTTATTATTTATTAAAAATATACCATTTTTTATTGTTTCTCTCTTATCAACTCGTCTTCTATTCTTTTTTTATCTAACCTACTCATACTGCTCAGATTAAATCAGTTAAGTTCCAATATTACCCCTTCAATCTATTTTTTTCTCTCACTTATTCAAGCTTGTCCCAAACCTATAGAGAGAATATTAAAGACTTAGGAAATAATCCTGAGAATAATATAAAAGGAAATTATGTACGAGAAAATACATAAAAATTAGAAAATTAACAGGGAAGGAGGGCACGAGAATAGAGACTGAATCCGATATCCCGAACGATTCTAGGAAAAAAATTAACAGCACATGTGAAAGACTGGAAGCTACCAGGAGAAAAATGGAGATTGAGGCTCTCATCTTTATTGAAGCTACCAAAAACTTCACCTCAGAATGGATTCAAAGAGAAATTGAAATGACCGTACATTTTCCAGAAAATGCGTCTATTCCCAAGAACTTAAGATATGACAACAAAGATCCCAGTGGATCAAAAGGTGAATCAAGTTTAGACCTAAAGGAGTTATTCCCCAAAATTTCAAACATTGTAGAAACTTATCTCAATCGCGATGATTACTGGATTCATAGAAACGCAATGTTTCAGCCGGATATTTCCAAGGACTACGTGGAATTTAAAAAGGAAAAAATTCGAAAGGAAGTGCCCTCAAGCGTTCGAAGAATCCTTGGCTGTGCCACAGAAATTTTCTGGGAACTGCTGGAAGTGGAACCTGAGAATAAATCCTGGGTAAAAGAGCTGGGAAGGAGAAAATATGCATGTTTTCTCAGGTTCTCGGATGAAATGACAGCTTCTCTTAACCGCTATTTTGCGATGCTTGAAGAGTTTCTTATTCTGAACCATGAGTTAAAAGAGGCCATCTTACGAATGGAAGGAAAAAAGACCTGACAATAAGACCTTTATGCACAAAGCCAGAATTATCTTGCATGACCGAACCAGAGTTCAGCATAAAAAAGACCCTTGAAGAGGCAGGAACCGATGCCTATCTTATGATAGGGAATCTTCATAATTCCGATATTTATTATGTAACTCGCTTCCTGGCTTCCGACGATTTCGCTTACCTGCAAACAGCAGCCGGAGAAGAAGTACTCTTTATTTCAGATATGGAAAAAGGAAGAGCCGAAATAGAGTCAAGAGTTTCGACAATAAAGACAACTCAGGATCTGGGCTACAGGGAAAAGGTAAAGGAGAAAAAAGACCCGTCTATCGCCTATGCAGCCTGCATATCCGAGCTGCTTGCAGAAAAAGGGATAAAGAAAGTCGCAGTACCTTACGATTTCCCAGTATTTGAATCAAACTTTCTCACGGAAGCAGGCTTCTCAATAGTGCCTATAAAAAGTCCATTCAGACAAATCAGGAGCCTGAAAAGGCCGGAAGAGCTTGAAGCCATAAAATATGCCCAGATGGCAGGAGAAAAGGCTATGGAAGCTGCTATAACCTTAATAGCAGGAGCAGAAGAAAAAGAAGGATTTCTTTATCACGCAGGGGAGGTACTGACAGGGACTAAAGTGCTTTCGGTTATAGATCATACTCTTCTTGACTACGGGTGCGAGGCCGAAGAGACTATTGTTTCATGCGGCAAGGACACGGCAAATCCTCATGGAACTACGGACGGCCCTCTGAGGGCAAATGCCCCAATTATCCTGGATATTTTCCCGCGAAGCAAGAAAAAACGTTATTTTGCGGACATGACACGCACAGTCCTGCATGGAGAGGTTTCGGAAGAGCTCAAAAAGATGTACGAAACTGTGCTTGCAGCCCAGAAAAAAGGGTTTGAAATGGTTAAGCCAGGAGTAAAAGCATCTGATGTTCATAACGCTGTTTGCGACTTCTTCGAAGCGCACGGATACGATACCTACCGAAGTGGTGCAAAAGTCGGGTTTATTCATTCAACAGGACATGGAGTTGGACTTGACATACATGAATTACCAAGTGTAGGAGAAAACGGAGTTTTACTTGAGGCAGGAAATGTGATCACTATCGAGCCTGGGCTGTACTACCCTGGAATAGGAGGAATACGAATCGAGGATATGGTCCTGGTCACTGAAAATGGATACCAGAATCTTACAGGGCTGGAAAAGAGATTTGTAGTATAACAGGTTTACAATTTAAAGGATCTGTTATATTTCGTTTACATTTCATCTAACTATATTAGCCTGCTCATAAAATTGCAGTAAAAGTATCAATAATTCAAATATGTTCCATTAAAATCTCAATCAATTATTCAGGAATTAGAAGATCTAATAAAATCATTGACAAGGGGTAACATGACTGATAATGTGCACAATAAGCAAGAGATCCTTGAGAAATACAGAGAAGCAGGTAGGATCCTGAAAACTGTCAGGGCCGAAGCTGTGGAGATGATCAGGGTCGGAAACTCTCTGCTGCAAGTTGCAGAGTTTGTTGAAAACCGGACTATAGAGCTGGGAGGCAGACCGGCTTTTCCCTGCAATATTTCAAGAAATCAAGAGGCTGCACATGCAACCCCAAAGATAGGAGATACTGACGTTTTTGGAAGGGATATGGTTAAGCTGGATCTAGGGGTCCATGTAGATGGATATATTGCAGACTCGGCTGTGACTGTTGACCTGTCAGGAAATTCCGATATCTTAAAAGCCGCCGAGGAAGCTCTTGCCGTAGCCATTGACCTTGCAAAGCCAGGAATTTCTACAGGGGAAATTGGGGCTGCAATAGAGAACAGCATTCGCAGTTACGGACTTAACCCGATAATAAACCTGACAGGTCATGGACTTTCCGAGTACGAAGCTCATGATGATCCTGCTGTTCCTAACCGGCATGTGGAAGGAGGAGCGATTTTAAAGGAAGGCGACGTGCTTGCAATTGAGCCTTTTGCAACGGATGGAGCAGGTACTGTCCACGACGGAAACTGGGCCGAGATATACAGCCTTATAAGGAAAAAGCCGGTCCGTATGCCTGCAGTCCGAAATGTCCTGAAACAGGTAGAAGAATATAGAGAGCTGCCTTTTGCAAAGCGCTGGCTTGAATCCGACAGACTGGATTTCGCATTACTTCAGCTTGAAAAAGCAGGAATTCTTCATTCCTATCCTGTGCTTCTCGAAAGTACTGGCGGGCTTGTAGCCCAGGCCGAACATACCATAATAATAACCCATGACGGCTGCGAGGTTACAACAAAGTAAAATCCGAAAAAGAAAATAGAATTGAAGATAAAGAGAAAACAAAACCGGGAATAAAGAAAAAAAAGAGTGTAAAGGTTAACAAGGAGTCAAATATTGAAAAAGACACGAGTTGAGCGCCTTGAAAGCATACAACCTTTTTTTAACCGGTTTTCTGTTATTAAGCCTTTTTATGCCTGTTTTTATGGCAGAACCCTGTACTGCTGCCTTTGTACCCAGTAATAACATTACACTGGAAAGGAATGGAATGACATGGGAATATCAAGAACAAATTACAGGCAATGAATCTATCATTTTCAGGAATTTCATAGACATGCAAACAGGAAACAAAGATAAATTTGTCAATGCATGGGAAATCCTGAAAGCGGAAACCTTTCTCAGGGATCAAACGAAAGAAGCCTTAAAAACCAAACCTGATGTAAAGCTCAATGGCACTTCAGACCCCGTTAAAGTGACGGATGTTGACTTTTATCTCTCAAAGGAAGCTCTGGGCAATGTTTTAAAAGATTCATCAATTACTAATTATGCGAGTGTAAATTATATTTTCGAGAAAGAGGTTAATCAGGGTACAGATATCTGGCTTATGGGCACTCCAAACTCAAATATTACGATCACTTTGCCTTTAGACTTCAATGTAGAGCGGACAGAAGGGCTGAATAACAAGAGTCAGGAACCAGGAAATAACCATACAGTGCTTAAAGGCAGTTTCGGTCCGGAAGAAAATATAACTCTCTGGATTTCGGAAAATGAAAGCTATAAAGCCGGGTTACAGGAAAGAGAAGAAAGCATTGAGCAAGAAGCAGTAAATAAAAGTAAAGAAGAGGAAAATAAGATAGAAGCTGCCGGAAAGATTGTAGAAGCCAAGAAATCCTATGAATTTTTCAAAGGCATCTTTATACGGTTTTATCTGAGTCCAAAAAGTTAATCTGGCTTGAAGCTATTGTGAAAAATATGCTTATCGAACAGATTCAGCTTGAAAATGGGTGTGCTCTTGGCCTCCGCTTTGAGATGCAAAAATACCCTCTTCTGGTTATAAGGGCAGAGAAAGGCTTCCTGATGTGCGGATACCTCAATGTAAATGCTGCAGAGGCTCTTGGGGACACGGCAGCGAAAGTGAAAGGCGTACAGAGTTTTGAAGATATGCTCAAAGCCCAGGTCGTTGAAGTAACCCAGTTCGCCAGGGAACTCGGGATCGAACCCGGAATGACTGGCAGGGAAGCTCTGGAAAAAATGTTTTAAGGGAAGAGACTGCCTTTAATGATACGCACTAAGGCAAAGTTTACGGATTTCGTGTCTCGAACACGATTTTGAAATAAATATTTACACTTTTTTTGGTACTCGAAAATCTTAGTACTCTGTTGTAGTTACGATTAATTAAGTTGATTTTTTTATTTGACTTAAAAACGCGGCTCTTTCTTTACGTGATTTGTTACATATTACCTTTGACGAAATAAGCGTAGGCTTTGCATTTAATAATTTATGTAACTTATCTACTGCTTCTGGATCTGTAACGTGCAAACAATTCTCCTCTAAATATTTTCCAACCACTAACATTCCTCCAATATACAAGCCGCTACGTATGGTGGGATACAATAGTGTATTACATATGTAATACATATAACCTGCGTTTACTTTATTATATACTGATCTCTGACTGATAAAATGTTTAGTTTATAGCCCGCTCATTCCGGTTCTATAATTTTAGCTAAATGTGAGTGTTCCCCGTCTTCTTGTTGTTCGGTTTGAAACTCCTGAAATCCATTATTTATATAAAATTCTATAACTTTTTGATTCTTCTTCTTTGCTTCTACCCACGTAACTTTTCCTCCTACATGCCTCATGGCTTTAGCAATTTTACCCATTGCTGAGTCTAGTATAAGCTTTCCTTCTATTTCTTCACTATAATTCTCGTTCTTTGCCAGTAAACCAATATAGTAAGTGGCGATATGAGCTTGGTTATCTTTTACACCCAACTTCTTTTTTTTCTTGTTACTCATACCTTCACTTATATAAAAAGCTTTCAAAGCTAAGGAGTAAAATCCTAAAGCACGTAGGTAATCTTTTTCATCCTCATCCAATATAAAATATGATTTAGAAGACCGCATTTTTTCAGATTGATAACAACTTTTTCTGACAAAATTTTCAATAAATGGTTCTCTTGTACAAGAAAAATCTTCTAACATATTGTCTACTGTTTTTTTATCAATTTCTCCATTATCTATACTCTTTATTAATTCGCTAAACGGTATAGTAATTAAATTAATGTCTACCAGCTCTTATAATAAGTTCTTCGGATTGCAAACTGTATAAAAGTAAAGACTTAAATCTTTTACTAAAATATTATCTATAAACGGAGAATTATTGATAAAACTTAAAAAAGTAGATATTATATATTAAAATTGATAAATTTCAGGGGGAAATTCGGAACACTTTTTGCCACTCTAACATTGGCCATTCTGAAATTTTTTTAGTAATTATTTTTAAGTTCGAATCATGCTTTAATGCCTCTATAATGGTTCTGGATTCCAATTTATTTGTAAAAATTGGCAATGACCTTATTTCTTCTTCAGAAATCTCTCCACGCTTTGCTAATATATCCATTATATAAACATATTTGTCTTGGTAATCATCTTGTATCACGGTATCCCCCATTTCCTTATATGTTTTCTTCGTTTATTTCCGTTTCCAGACGATCCAGTTTTTCTAAAACCGTCTAGATTTTTGTTGCTCTCAAGTGAATTTTTTTCATCCTGTAAATCTTGTTTTTTAGCATGCGACTTGTAAATGTTCCAAATTATATCAAGTTCAGGACCTTCTAGCTCTTTGACTACATTAATCCCAATTTCATTTAATTCACTTGTTGTTATACAATATGAGTGATCAGGATAACTTTCTGTGAATTTATCAGCAATGGACTTTATCTCATTAGGTGTAAGGTTTTTAAGCAACCTTGAACCTAACAGCTTACACATATAATTTTGACTAACTTCTTTACTTTTAATAATATAACCAAGCGTAAGAGGAAATTGCAATCTTTGCAACAAACCATTCGCTAGATCTTTATTACCAGCTTTAAACTCGTTACGAATCAGCTCCAAAGTAGCTCCTAGATGCAATGGTGAAAAATCCTCTAATCTCCGTTCCAGAGGATTAAATTGACTGATCTGTGGATCAAGTGGTCCTAGTTCTGCGATAGGACTCATATAAAGGTTATCACCTGAACAAACTATCAAAGTCGCTGCACTTTTTGCCCATCTAGGAACGAAGAAATTTAACTCTTTATAGCCATATTTTCTAAATAACATAGCTAGGTTGTATGCTGCGTGAATATCTCCGCCACTTGAATCGATTATGACATCAAGTTTACCATCGCAGTCTTTATACTTCTCTCGTAAAGCATCGAAAATATCATCTACCACTTCAAATTCAATCGTGTCAATAAAAAATGGCAAACAACGGTTCTTTCGGAGATCTCTAAATCTCTCAATATCTTTCTCTATTTGTCTTTCTAATGCTTTAATTTCTTCATCAAGTATTACGGTTCGCTCTCTGGTATCAGGTGCTTCATTTTTGCTATCAGAAATGTCATTTTGCCAGGTACCGCTTTCATTTCTATTGATAAATAAATCTTCAACAGGAATTAGTCCAGACATTGCACACCACCTATAAGATATAATGGTGTATTCAATGAGTCATATATTAAATTTCTGAAATTTTTAAGTAACTTACAAAGCATATGTTGTCTCAGTTTATCTTATAAGTACAATGTCGACTATCCATTCATATACTTTAGATCAAAGATTTGAGATCTCCAAGACTATAGAGCTATTCGATCCCTCTGTTTCACTCTTCAGCCTAAACAAAATGTTTTGCATAAGTATGTTTCTATCGTACAACAAGCTCAATTACGCATTATGCTTTTGTTTAGACACTTATTGAGTCCATTTTTACCCATTTATTTATATACCTGGAATCAATACTTTAAAACTTATTTTATTATATCTCCATTTCTTAAAATACTATGAAAAAATAACCACAACCAACTCCATCAGTTACTTTTAATAACTACTTTCACGTTTCACGCACGGAGTTTTGTATTTACTTCCGCACTGTATGGTGTGGATGTTGTTTCCAATTTATAATTATCAACCTATTTCGGATCACCAATGTTATACGCTTTTGAACTTTCTGGAGAACATGAAGAACTGCCCGCTGCCGAAGTATTTGCCTGTCTAAAAATCGAGGGACTTGATTTTCGACCCCATACTATTATTGACCAGTGCCTTGTGGTGGAAATAACTGGTAAAGAAGAGGATGTAGAAAAAATCCTTCAAGGCCCGATAACTGACAGGCTGGCAATGACCCACCATATTCTGAAAGTTGTTGGGATTGCCGAAAATACTCCGGATGCAATCCTGAAACTTGCAGAAGGCTTTGATTCATCAGGCTACATCAGGGAAGGACAAAGTTTTGTGGTCAGAGCAAAGCGAATCAAACACCATGTGGATTTTCCGGGTGAATTTCTGGAACAGAAAGTAGGAGGATGCATTTACAGGAAAGGCTTCAGGGCAAACCTGAAAAAACCAGACGTAGAATTCAGGGTGATCCTTAGTGAGAAAGCCGTGTTCGGAACTCTCCTGTCATCTGTCGACAGAAGTGCATATGAAGCCCGAACTCCGCAGAATAAACCTTTTTTCCATCCTGGTGTCCTTATGCCGAGAGTTGCACGCGCCCTCGCAAACCTGTCGGGAATAAAACCAGGAGACCTCGTTATGGATCCCTTTTGCGGCACTGCGGGAATTCTTGTCGAAGCAGGGCTTGTGGGAGCAAGGGTTATAGGAATCGATGCCCAGGAAAAACTTGTAAAGGGCGCTCGCATGAACCTTGAAGCCTTTAAACTGGATTATGTCCTGATGGAAGGAGATGCCTGCAGGGTTCCGTTAAAGGAAGCGACAATAAACGCAGTCGTTACTGACCCACCCTACGGCAGATCGGCAGCAATTGTTGCCGAGTCCCTGGAAGAACTTTACTCCTGTGCGCTTAACGAGATCGAGCGTGTTCTTAAGCCCGGGGGTATCGCAGTTGTAGTCTCAGATAAAGCTGCAGCAGAATATGGAGAAAAGGCAGGGCTTAAGGTTCTCGATATTTATGCCCAGAGAGTACATAGAAGTCTTACCCGGACAATAACTATTTTTCAGAAAGAATTGAAGAATGAGAATGGCAAACGGGAATGAAGGATCAAGTAAGAAATTAGAAGGAATGAAGAATCAAAGCAAAAGTAAAGTCAAAAAAGGGAAATAAAAAGTAGAATCAAGATGAAATTCAAAACATTAAGGATCCCTGTAAAGGCATTTTTTACTCATGGGAGATCAGTTCTTCCAACACTTCTGCCATAACCCTGTGCCTGAGGATGCGTTTCTGGTTCTGCTCACCTGCTCTCCTGATAGAGTAGTTGTCATCAATCCATTCTATTCTCTCGTTATAATTCACTTTCAGAAGGGTCAATCCGTAGGCAGGAGCAGGCTCGATTCCTTCTTCATAAATCTCCGGATTCAGCATCTGGAGCAGCCAGTCGTTATCACGTACCTCTTTTCCTATCATGGAAAGAGCAGTTACGATTTTTCTGACCATGTTCCAGAGGAAGCTATTCCCAACAACATCTATTTTTATAAGCTCTCCATCTACGCGAGCGTCGATCCTTTCTATGGTTCGAACTGTACTTTTTTCTCCATTGGTTCGCGAAAGATTTTCAAAATCGTGCGTTCCAAGCAGCAGTTTTGAAGCTTCCCGGATTCTAGAGATATCGTACTCTTTCCCGCTCATCACATATCGGTAATGCCTGGAAACTGCATCTCTTCTGGCATCAAAGCTTCGGGGCACTTCAGCATGGGCCCAGACCCAGATTCCTGAGGGAAGTTCGGAATTTATTACCCTTGGAATTGCCAGGTTCAGTTTGTCCGTGTCAAAAGCGACAACCTGTCCAAGAGCATGAACTCCGGCATCGGTCCTTCCGGCGCAGGTATAATTCGCAGATTTGGGGCTTTCTATAATTCCGAGATTCCGAAGAGCCTTGAAAAGTTCTCCCTCCACGGTCTCGACATTGGGCTGAATCTGGGAGCCGTGAAACTCGGTGCCTATATATGCAAGTTTTAAAGCGACTCTCATAAGAATCTCTACTTGGATCTTTTCTTATAATAGACTTCTCTTACAATCAGCAGGACTACTATAAAAATACACCCTAAAAGGAACCAAAATCCAGGGTGAAGAGAAAGCGTGTCATAAAGCTCGCGAATTCCACCTACATGAACTAACCCTTCAGAAGAGATAGAAGAAACTCCCTGCACAGAATCTAAACCCTCCGGTACGGACATTGGGACTTCAGAAACTCCCTGAGTTGGGTCAGCTTCCATCCCAGAGGAGAGATTTCCTGCTCCGGCTTCCAGAGCCTCAGAACTTGCATTCGAAGCTCCTTCAGACACCTGCTGGTCAAGAGCTATTTTAGGGCTTATGTTATTGCTTTCGTTTATTCCCAGAGCCATTTGCTCCGGAGAAGACTCATCAGGTATTTCTGTTATCCTCATTCTCAAAGGAGCAGTTGCATCAATTATCCTTTTTGCCTGCATATAGGCTGAAAAATACTCTATACCTGCAGCTGCAAAAAAGGCAGCTCCGATTACTCCGAGATACTTTTGCAGCAGGCTTACAAGAGAAAGTTTATCTATAGAGCTTTTTGAAGGAACGAGGACAATCAGTTTATCCACTGACTCGTAGATCTTTACCTGCCTTCCTTTCTTGCTCCACTTTATTTGTTTGATCTTTATAAGATCGGATTCTATAAGGGAGTCAAGATTATACTTGACAGTAGTAAGGGGAAGTTCAAGCTCCTCTGCAATATTGGTTGCAGACATACTTTTTTTCCCGAGCAATTCCAGAATCTTTAATGATGTTTCATTGGAAAGAATCTGAGTGATCTTTCTGGAGTCTCCATTTACCGGGAGAACAAGAACCTTGCCATCTCGCTCCAGTTGTTCAGACCCCTTTGGGAGCTCGTCTGTTTCCGTTAAGCCCTCTTGATCTTCAAGCCCGTCCATAATTACGTCCTAGATTAAAAACCTGTCTATTTTTAATTCAAAGTATACTTTAGTTCCCGCGAACCAATATAAAGTTTTATTTTTGTGGGCGAATATACATCCACTACTACATCTAGATATAGAATCCAGCCCTTAACCTTAAATATAACATTGTATATACTAATCTAAATTTTCCGCTGGTACCAATCATGATCACAAAACAGCAGGTTCTTGAATTTCTGAAAAATTATGATTTAGAAAATATTACAATCGCAACAATTTGCTCCCACTCGAGCCTTCAAATTTTTGACGGAGCTCGCAAAGAAGGCTTCAGAACTCTGGGAATCTGCGTCGGCAAGCCTCCAAAATTTTATGAGGCATTTCCCAAAGCAAAACCTGATGAGTACCTTATCGTTGATAGCTATGCCGATATAATGAACAAGGCTGAGGAGCTTAGAAAGAAAAATACTATCATTATTCCACACGGCTCAGTCGTTGCTTATCTTGGTACGGAAAATTTTGCAGAGATGGCCGTGCCTACCTTTGGAAACCGGGCTGTGCTCGAATGGGAGTCGGACAGGGATAAAGAACGTGAGTGGCTGCTTGGAGCAGGCATTCATATGCCGAAGAAAATCGACGATCCTCACGACATCAATGGACCTGTAATGGTTAAGTACGACGGAGCAAAAGGAGGAAAAGGTTTCTTTGTCGCAAAAACCTACGAAGAATTCAATGAACTCGTGGATAAAACCCAGAAGTACACGATTCAGGAATTTATCACCGGAACCCGGTATTATCTACACTACTTCTATTCTCCAATCCGAAACGAAGGATACACTTTAAGCCAGGGCAGCCTTGAGCTTCTGAGCATGGACCGCAGGGTAGAATCCAATGCGGACGAAATCTTCAGGCTCGGTTCACCCAAAGAACTCGTAGAAGCTGGAATCCGCCCGACCTATGTAGTTACAGGAAATATGCCCCTTGTAGCAAGAGAGTCCCTCTTACCCCTGATTTTCTCTCTTGGAGAAAGGGTAGTTGAAGAATCTCTGGGCCTTTTTGGCGGGATGATAGGGGCTTTCTGTCTTGAAACCGTCTTTACGGATACGCTTGAGATTAAAGTCTTTGAAATATCGGCCAGAATTGTTGCAGGAACAAACCTTTACGTTTCAGGTTCTCCTTATGCTGACCTGATGGAGGAGAATCTCTCAACTGGAAGGAGAATAGCTCGGGAAATCAAAATCGCAGCTCAAACAGGTCAGTTGGATAAGATAATATCCTAAGTAAGCCTTTATCCTAAGTAAGTCTTTTTTAAAAAGGCTTGAGAGAAAACTTTTATCAGGCGAATTAGTTGTGCTTACTTTTCAGGATTGAGCTTATATCTCAACCTCTAAATTTAAAATATTTTAAATTTTAAATATTCTGAATTTAGAGTATCTTGGTATGCGAGTTTTTCGAGTTTTTTGAAATAATTTAGAGTCATTTTAAATCTTGAGAATCTAGTTAGGAATTTATAGAGTTATTTAAGAGTCATTTCTAGGAATTTAGAGTTTTAAAAGACGTATCCTTTTTATACAAGGCAGCGTGAATAAATTATATTAGATAGTTTTCAGTCCGATACTATTAAATGCCGAAAATCAAAAGCAAAGAGGTCAGGCGAGATCGGGCATATATTTGGGGAAAAATTACAGGGACACTGCTTGTACTCGGAAGTGAAGAGAATCCCTGAAAGGGGTTCAAATCCATTGAAACTTACGTGGCACTTGACCACTCACAGGAAGCTACCGCTTATCTTGGTGCCCTGAAACCTTATGCTATCTTGTGCGCATCAGCCCGAGACTAAATTGGCACGGAGAAAGAGAACCAAGTATTCCTGAACCTCATACTGAAGAGATAAGCAGATAAAGTGCAGTTAAACAATAAAAGGAACTGACTTTTGTAGATTTTCCGGGGGAATTCAGGAGTAAAAAGGTCGGGATTGTTAACCAATTTTTATATCATGCCAGAAAATAATTTAAATATTACCTGTGACACTTCAACCCTATGAATGCAGCTAAGTTCAGGCTGTAAGAATTCTAATATAACAGCATTTAATTGAGCAGCATTTAATTGCAACAAAAGACCGGTGATGTTATGAAAGGAAGAGCCTGGAAATTCGGAGATGACGTTGATACTGACGCAGTAATTCCCGGAAGGTATCTAATTTACAATACCCCTGAAGAGCTTGCAAAGTACACGTTTGAAGGCGTGCGCCCCGAATTTGCAAAAAACGTTCATGAAAATGATATCGTGGTCGCGGGAAGCAATTTTGGTTGCGGCTCCTCACGTGAGCACGCGCCCCTAGCCCTTAAAGGAGCAAAGGTAGCCTGTGTAATTGCAAAGTCTTTTGCAAGGATTTTTTTTAGGAACGCAATTAATATCGGAGTTCCTGTCCTGGAATGCCCTGATACTGACAAGATCGATGACGGAGACGAGCTTGAAGTAGACCTTGCCACAGGAGTTATTGTAAACAAGACAAAAAGTGAGACCTACCAGGCAACCCCTCTCCCTGATTTCGTGCGTGAAATCGTGGATGAGGGAGGACTTATAGAATATGCCAGGAAACTGGTCTCTGAGCGTTAACAAAGAGAAAGCTGTCCTGAGACAGCCCTGTCCGCGTTTGATATCTCACAATAAAAAGGCAGCTTTGCCTGTAAATAAGAAAGGAGTATAAATATGACGCAGTATAAGATTCCGGTCCTCCCGGGCGACGGGATTGGCCCAGAAATTATCGCCGAAGGCAGAAAGGTCATAGATGCCGCTGGCGAAAGATTTGGTTTTGATGTAGAATGGATTGAATACCCGCATGGAGCAGATCATTATCTTGAGACGGGAGAATTAATTTCCGAAGATACCTTAAAAGAGTTATCTGGATACCCTGTCATTTACCTTGGCTCTATCGGAGACCCCAGGATTGCTCCTGGCATCCTTGAGAAGGGAATCTTATTAACTGCACGCTTTTACTTTGACGAGTATGTCAACCTTCGCCCGATAAAACTCCTTGACGGAGTCTGGACTCCCCTCAAAGACAAAACCTCAAAAGATATCGATTTCGTAGTTGTCAGAGAAAACACCGAGGACTTCTACATAGGGATCGGCGGCAGGGCAAAAAAAGGAGAAAGCAAAGACCTTCTTGAAGTCAAGCGAACGCTCTACTCCGCAAAATTTGGACTTGATATCGAGACTGATAGCGAAGAAATAGGATACCAGATAGGACTGATCTCCAAAGAAGGCACAAAGAGGGTTATCGAGTACGCCTTTGATTTTGCCGAACAACGGAAAAAGCATGTTTCGTCCGTTGATAAGGCAAATGTGCTTTCCGATATCTACGGCTTCTGGAGAGAGGAATTTAATGCAGTTTCTGCAAAACATCCAGGCGTTACCACGGACTTTAACTTTGTAGACGCAATCACTATGTGGTTTGTGAAAAACCCTGAATGGTTCGATGTGGTCGTAACCCCGAACATGTTTGGAGATATCATCACCGATCTCGGAGCCATGATCCAGGGAGGCCTCGGCCTTGCTCCCGGCGGAAACATCAACCCGAAAGGCACAAGCATGTTCGAGCCTATTCACGGTTCAGCCCCGAAGTACAAGGGCCAGAATAATGTCAATCCTATTGCCACAATCTGGGCAGGTGCCATGTTAATAGAACAGCTCGGAGAAAAGGAACCAGCAGACACCATAGTCAATGCAATTCAGAAAAATATCCTGGATGGCAAAGTAAAAACTTATGACATGGGCGGCAAGAGTACCACCTCGGATGTCGGAAACGACATTGTAAGGATAATAAAGGGAGAATAACTAAACCCTCCCTTCATTTACATTTTCTTTTCTAATTAAAATAGAATTTCTGGAATTATAAAGTTCATTTTTTGAATACTGAAGGCCGCTTTCAGTCCGTTTTATACAGATATAGGAGACATGATTCATAAGAGACATGATTCCGTGAAAGGATATTCGATATGCGAGGCCTGATGCAACAGAGGCAATGTTCGAGGTTACCTAAAGAGGAGACAGGAACAAGGCCAAATGCCGTGTTGTCGCCATATCTCCAGATTAAAACCCTTGGGATTTACCCTTCATTCTATAAGTAAAGGACTTTATTAAGTATTATTAATATCTTTTAAATAAACGGTATCGTTGCATAATCTATTGATTAAATTCCTGTCATGGCTTACGACCAGTACTCCGATATTAAGCTCTTCGACTATATCCAAAACTATATTCCAGATTTGAGCTTGAGTAATAGAGTCTACCATTGTAGTTATTTCATCTGCGATTAAAAACCTGGTTTTAGGGCTTAAAGCTCTTGCAAGGGCAAATCTCTGGAGTTCTCCCCCGGAAAGCTCATTGGGCCATCGATTAAGCCAGTTATTTTTTATTCCAAACGCCTCTAAAATATCCTGTGAAACAAAATGTCCTTCATTTAGAATATCATTCATTCTCCATTTAGGGTTTACAGCTTTTTCAGGGTGTTGAAAGACAAGCTGGACCGGATTATAGCCTTTTGGCGGAATTTCTTTTTCATCTAGAGTTACTTTCCCCTGATATTTATTTTCGTAGCCAGCCAAGATCTTACAGAGAGTTGATTTTCCGCTTCCACTATCCCCAATTAGGCCTAATACCTCTCCGCTGCCTAAAGAAATGTTAACATCCTTTAAAATCAAGTTGTTTCTTTTATATCCGAAACTTACGTTCTCACCTTTAAGATGCATTATTGCACCTCACCATTCCTCCGTTTACCTGTTTCAATTGAGGAAGCCCCTGAGCACAGAGAGCTTTCTTTCTGGAACATCTTTCATAAAAGATACATCCATCAATGACTTCATCCTGCATTGGTTGATGGCCTTTGATTGCCTGGAATTTGTTCTGGGGAAGGGCATTCCAGAGTGCACGGGTGTATGGGTGCCTTAGATTCTCACCATTATTTTTAAAGTCTTCAACATTAGCGACTTCTAAAACCGTGCCAGCGTAGAATACTGCAATTTTGTGAGAAATTTTTAATGCAGCCTCGATATCATGAGTTATAAGTATCACTGCGCAGCCCTTGTCTGCCATGTCTTTAAAGTAGCTCAGGGTCTCATTCAAAGTTTTTTCATCTAAGCCCGGGGTTGGTTCATCCGCAATTATGAGCTTTGAAGAGCTTATTACAGCAGTGGAAACCAGAACTCTTCGGGTCATCCCTCCTGAGAGCTCATGAGGAAACATTCTTTCGACCTCGGGCTTTAAAGTGTATCTCTGGAAAATTTCTCTCTGAAGTTTCTTCATTAAACCTTCATTTTTCTTTTCAACACATCCTATAACCTGATTCGAGATTTTCATTAAAGGATCAAGATAGGTTATGGCTTGCGGAATCAGGGCGATTTCTTTACCCCTCATTTCTTCTTTTCGTTCCTGGGTAAGTTCTGCGCCATTGTACTCTATCCTCCCATCGAGCTTCGCGTTTGAAGGCAAAATTCCTAGAATCGAATGAGCCAGAAGACTTTTACCGGATCCGCTTGATCCTACAATAGCCAGAATTTCGCCTTTATAAGCCTGAATACTCAAATTAGAAATTACTTTCAATTCGGTTTGTCTAAGTCCAGATTCATATTGAGTGAACGAAAGTGAAAGGTCTTCTACTTTTAACAGAGCCTCAGTTTTTTTCATATTTCCAGAGGTTGTTCCAAGTCCAGTGATTAACTCTTTTTCAGTGTTTAATTCTTTTTCAGGATTAATTTCAGCTTTATTTCCCATATTTCACACTCTCCAAATGTAACTCTAATATATTTTTACCCGATCCATTTTTGATCCAGCAAATTAATAATTCAATAACGGAATCCAGCAAATCTCTAATCCAATAATGGAAGAAATTTATTCATGGGCATTTTTCGGATTCATCAGCTTTCCTAAATTTTCTCCAATCATATCAAATGCCAGGACCACAATTAACAGGGACAATCCTGGGAAAAATGCAAGCCACCAGTATCCTGCTGAGAGGTACCTCATAGATTCAGACAGAATTATACCAATTGCCGGTTCGTGGGGTGATAGCCCAAACCCAAGGAATGTGACTGAAGCTTCATGCAAAATAGCGTGTGGGAACATTAAAATCGTGCCTAACAGGATCTGGGGAACCAGATGAGGCAGAATGTGTTTTGAAGCTATCCACCATTTCGATTTGCCAAGATTTCTGGAGATATGAATATACTCCTGGGTTTTCAGCTGCTTGATTTCTGCTCTTACGACCCTTGTTAAACTAGGCCAATGTGTTAATGCCACTGCGATGATGACCCCTGTTGCTCCCCCTCCGAGCCCGATGGAAATGAGAATTATTAAAAGCAGATGCGGAATTGAAAGAAACAGATCTACTAGCCAGGACACAAAAGAGTCTGCAGTCTTTCCTGCACTTGAAAGTAATCCTAAAATTACGGTCAGTACAGTACTGATTGTGGAAGCGAGCCCTCCAACTAATATACTTAGACCCAGTCCCTCCAGAGTTCTTACAAACATGTCTCTTCCCATCCAATCTGTCCCGAATGGATGTTCCAGAGATGGGGCAAGGTTTTTAGAGCCAAAGTTAGTCTGTAACGGCTCCCCGCCTAAAAACACGCTGGAAACCACAATTCCAAGCAATAAAAGTGAGGTGGAGCCTATTATCAGAAGCGTTTTCTGCCTCAGGTTTAATCCTCGAAATAATCCCCTGTTAACGGTCACAACAGCCGTACTCATACTGACGCCTCCTGTTGTTTTATCCTGGGGTCAACGAATTCATAGATAATATCAGCAATCAGATTTCCGAAGAAAACGAATAAAGCACTGAAGATGACGATTCCCAAAAGCAGCGGTACATCGGATCTCAGTCCTGCTGCTACTGCGGCCTGCCCGATCCCAGGATATGAGAAGACCTGTTCAACCAGGACTGTGCCCCCGAACAACTCACTGAATCCTAAAAACTGCAGAGTAATGGCCGGAAGCGCAACATTTCGAATCCCATGCCTCAATACCAGATCCAGCCCTTTTTCACCTCTTGCTTTTGCAAATAAGACATAATCACTGGATAGAACTTCGATTAATTTTTCCCGAGTGAACATTGTAATTTTAGCAATGTCTAATAAACTCAAAGTTAGTGCAGGGAGAATTAAACGCTTAAACCAGTCAAAAAATGTCACATCGTCGGCTGTAACCCCTATAGGTACACTTAATCCTATTGGGAACCAGCCCAGATACACAGAAAACACCATGAGAAGCACCAGTGCCAGCCAGAAGGTTGGGGCAGCAGCCAGAGCGTAACAATAAGTCTTTATTGCCTTATCGACCCATGTGCCTTGCTTTGCACCCGCGATTATTCCTAAAACAAAACCTAAAATTCCTGAAAACAGCCATGAAACCCCCATAAGAACAAGGGAGGCTGTAAATCGTTCTTTAATGACGTCAATAACTGGAATTCTAAAAATCAGTGAAGTCCCAAAGTCTCCTTTAAGAATATCTCCAGCCCAGTTCAGGAATTTATCCTGCGGAGGGGTGTTAACCCCCCAGTAAGCTTCAAGTTTAGCTTTGTGCTCTGCGGTTACTGGCATTTCCCCAATATAGGCTCTAACGGGATCTATAGGTGAACACTGGATAAGCATGAAACTTGCAAAACAAACTACAATCAAAAGACTTGTCAACCTGAGGGCCTTTTTTCCGACAAAGCCTGCTATTTTTTCATTGTTTGACACGTTACTCCCTCATACGTAATTATTTTATAATGATCTCCATTTTAACATGACTACCAGTCAGTCTGTGGACAATTTCCAGGAATTGTGAAGTGTTTTCGTACTTTTTTAAGCCAGAATAGAACTAAATTCGGTAAAATAGAAGTTTTTGTTACCTTTTCCAATCAGTCGCATCAAACCCAGATGTGAATAAAAGAGAGGTAAAAGTGAATAGCTGAGTCTGTATTCTGATATCCAGACTCAGATACTCGCTAACTGAAGGCTCAATTACTCACTAATTACAGGATTGATTACTCGCCAATTGCAGGATTAATTACCCATAGTTACAGGGTTAATCTCCCATAGTTGCAGGATAATTCCTTATTTAGAAGTCAAGCTGGCTGCGTCTATCCTTTTCCATTCATAGATATTTCCTAAAACATCTGCTCCTGCGTTTCTTTGTGGGGTACCCATATCCAGGGTTTCATCCACCATGTAGAGATAATCAATTGTTACAAGCCATAACCAGGTCGTATCGCCTGCAGGCCCAAAACCGGTATTTCCATCATATGCGGCTAGCTGCCAGTATTTCGTAGCCTGATCCTGATCTGTAGACCTTAAAGCTGCTTCCAAATAGCCGTCTACAACAGAATTATTGTAAAGCCCGGGATTTTTGTAGGTGTCATCGGCTACCTTGCTGTGGTACTGCAGGTAGAGATTAAAGGTATCTATACTGCTGTAAGCGTATAGAACAGCAGAACTGTATTGATTAGCATATATTTCGTCCCAGCTTGCGCCTACAAGGTCTATTTTTATACCTAATTTCCGGGCCTGCTCACTTACAGCTACCGATAGAGCCTGCCTTGTTTGATCAGAAGCAGAATAGTATAGTTTAAATTCGGCTTTAGTTCCATCCTTCTCCCGGATTCCATCGCCATCGGTATCTTTCCAGCCTGCGTTTTCCAATATTTCTCGGGCTTCTTCGAGATTTGAATCATTGATTTTGGCTTCAGGGTTTCCGAAGTCCCGCTGGTCTACTCCAGTATATTCTACAGCTCCTTTTCCATAAATCACTCCTTCAAGCAGGGCTTTTCTGTCGATGCCGACGTTCAAGGCTTTTCGAATTGCTATGTCGGCTGTGACATTATTGCCTATCGGATCTCCCTGAAGGCTTTTTTGACCAGTGTTATTCTGCATAGGGAAGGAAAGTCCCTGTGCCCTTGCTGCCGGAAGAGATACTAACTTATATCCTTCTACGGTCTGGTTCGCATGGCTAATTTCAATCTCAGCTACGTCCACATCCCCGGATTTTACCGCTGCAAACGCAGTATCTTTGTCTAAAAATAGCATGGTTATTTTTTTGAAGTACGGCTTTTCGCCATAATAATCTTCGTTTAATTCTAAGATTGCCTGCTGCCCCTTATCCCATTGTACGAATTTATAAGGTCCCGATCCAATCGGATTCGATCCGTAGGTTTCTTTTTTGTATACATGTTCTGGCACAATCCCAACGTATCTGAGTCTCCATATGAAGCTGGATTGAGGTTCTTTCAATTGGAATTCAACTGCAGTATTATTTGTTGCCGTGGCTTTTTCGAGATTACTCATGTCCAGTTCGGAGTTGCTTTCAATTGCGGTATTAAACGTAAATGCTACATCTTCTGCGGTTAAATTTTCACCGTCAGTGAACCTGACATCATCTCTTATATGCACAGTCCAAGTTTTCCCATCCTCACTGACAGAATAATTTGTAGCAAGATCGTTTATTATGCTTCCATCGTCAGCTGATTTAAAAAGAGTACTTTGTATCAGTGGCTCAAAATTTACATGCCCGCACCCCCATCCCAGAAGCGGATCAAATCCTGTTTTTGGTTCACCAGTATGCGAATTTACATTCACCACTAATTCATCCGAGCCCTGAGAAACCAATTTATCCGAATCGCCGGAGACTGATTCATCAGAAACCTGGGAAATCGGATTGTCTGGCTCACCAGTCGACATAAAAACAAAGGCGACCATAAGAATTACGGCTATTGTCCCTACCAGTAGATACTGTTGGTTTTTCTTAATATAGATACCTCCTCTATTTTACCAGAGTCATGAACATTTAAGCAAGAGTTGAACTGTAAAGCAAGGATTTTTGGCTTATTCATATGATTCAGAATTTTATATTATGGATAAGATTTTCTTGATTAATGGTGACAATAAAATAATACTTTTTATGGTAAAATTAAGACAAATCAATTAAAAACAATTTACTATAAATACATTTCGAAATTTATGTGTTACTAATTCGTAGTTTTAAGGAGTTTAGTAATACTAAATAAAGAATTCTACGTGTTTTTCTGCATATTAAAGTAGTTGATGCGTTGACGCGCCCCTTGCAAGCTGACGAATTTATAGAAAAAGAGAACAGTAATCTAAAAACGGACAAATACTAGTTTAAGCAAATTCGTCAAAAAAGTATCTGAGGAGTTTTGCTCCTCAGCTTTGCTGAAATCCAGCTTTGGGTTTAGTTTTCTGTGCGTTTCCATTCCAGGATATTACCGAAGGCATCAGCACCATGAGGCTGGATTTTTGGAGTCCCGATATCCAAATCCTCATCCATAACATACAGGTAATTAACAGTTGCAATCCAGAGCCAAGTAGCATCTCCTTTTGCAGAAAAGCCTGTTGTTCCGTCCCAGGCAGCCAGCTGCCAGTTTTTATTGGCAGTATCCTGATCAGTACTGGTTATGGCTGTCCTTAGATAATTATCCACGATCGAATTGTTGTACATTATTATATTGTTGTAGTTTGAAGGATTGTAGCTTTTGCTGTAGTATTTCAGGTATAAATCAGTCGGGTCAAGTGAACCGAAACCGAAAACTATCGGAGTTGAATGCGCCAGAGTATCGATTTCATTCCAGCTTTTGCCCTCAATTTTAATGTTTATGCCAAGTTTTCGGGCTTCCTCGCTCAATGAAACGGCTAATGCCTGTCTATCCTGTGCATTTGAATAATACAATAAAGTAAATTCGGCTTTCAACCCATCCTTTTCAAGGATTCCATCACCGTCGGTGTCTTTCCAACCACTATCCGCTAAAATCTTCTTTGCTTCATCGATATTTCCATCTTCAAAAGCAGCTTCCTTATTTCCGAACGGTAATTTATCCACACCCGTAAATTCCTCTTCACCTTGTCCGTTTAATGCACCATTGATTAAAGCCTGCCTGTCTATTCCAATGCTCAGGGCTTTTCTTATCGCAGGATCGGAAGTTACATTATTTCCGATTGAGTAGCCATTTTCCGTTTTCTTGCCTGTATCGGGCTGCATTGGGAAGCTTACTCCCCGCGCATCAACGGAATCAAAGGATATCATTTTCATTCCATCTACTTTTTGATTAGCGTAAGAAGAAGGAATTTCGGCAAGGTCAACCTGTCCTGATTTCGCCGCCGCAAAAGCTGTGTCGGACTGCATGAAGAGTAAAGTCAATTTTTTAAAGTATGGTTTCTGGCCATAATAATCCGGATTTGCCTCAAAGATTGCCTGCTGGCCTTTATCCCATTGTATGAATTTGTATGGGCCCGACCCTATTGGATTATCTCCGTAACTCTCATTGTAAGCATGTTCCGGCACAATTCCGAGCACGGCAAGCTTGTGAATGAAAGTTGTCTGCGGATCATTTAATTTGAATTCAATCGTGTAATTATCGAGGGCTACCGCATTGTCCAGCATGGAGAGATCAAGTTTTCCACTGGAATTTGCCGCTTTATTAAAAGTGAATGCTACATCGCTGGCCGTTAAAGGTACCCCATCATGGAACTTAACATCATCTCTGATTTTAACAGTCCAGGTCAACCCATCCTCACTAACAGAATACCCTGTTGCTAAATCGTTAATCAGAGAACCATTACTATCTTTTTTAAAGAGAGTGCTTTGAACTAACGGTTCGCGACTAGAGCCCCATCCAGTAATTGGGTTAAAACCGGTTTCCGGCTCCCCGCCGTGGGTTCCTACTGCAGCCACCAGCTCATCCGAGCCCTCAGAAATTAATTCATCCGAACCCCCGGAAACAGATTCATCAGAGACCTGATAATTCGGGTTGTCTGGCTCACCAGTCGACATAAAAACAAAAGCGGCCGCAACAATTATGGCTATTGCCCCTATTAAGAAATATTGCTGGTTTTTCTTAATCTAAACTCCTCCTTTCTCATAATATTAGAATTGAAATAGTACTACTACAATAGTGCTTTCAGTAATCTCAAATCCGTAAAAATAACATGTTTCGAAGAAAATATAGTGCAATAGTAATACTTTTTTTACAAAAATTAAGATGAACTAAACTAAACTCTTTTTATTATAAATACATTCCTAAATGTATGTAACACTAATATGGTGATTGTATAGAATTAAATAGTACAAAATATTATTATCATTCGTTTGTTAGTTTTGGATTGAATAGATTTTTCTGGGTAAAGAAAATAGTTTAAACTCGATGTTTTAAAAAATAGCAAAAACATTATTGAATTAAACCGGCCTTTAGATTTACTTAAAACTCCTTAAAATATAAAAGTTAAATAGAAAGAAAGGCATATAATAGAATGTTTCCAAACCGCTAGAAGCCCTGTTTTTCTTGTATTTATAAAGGGTTTGATAATTTTCCAACAAGATTTTTAGTCCTAAAATTTAGTTCATTTCAGGCCTTTTCTAGCTAAATAAAGGAAATTTTTGCCCTATTCGTGAGCAAGATCCAATAAAACAAGGATTGAAACACTCTATATGTCTTCTGATACTGTCACAATTCGAAATTCGTGAGCAAGATCCAATAAAACAAGGATTGAAACTTCCTGCTATCTTGTTATCACGAAAAAGGAAATTAAATTCGTGAGCAAGATCCAATAAAACAAGGATTGAAACTAATGTGAAAAGTATAGAAAAGTCTCCTTGGATTCATTCGTGAGCAAGATCCAATAAAACAAGGATTGAAACGATTACACAAGAGAAGATTTTGAAAAAAGAAAGAGGATTCGTGAGCAAGATCCAATAAAACAAGGATTGAAACTTAAAAAGCAGGTATATCAGCTCCGAAATTCCATAAATTCGTGAGCAAGATCCAATAAAACAAGGATTGAAACCCTTTGTTTTCAGAAATGCCTTCCTTAACAATATATTCGTGAGCAAGATCCAATAAAACAAGGATTGAAACTTTCTTAGACGGCCATGACCAGCAGGACTTTGATTATTCGTGAGCAAGATCCAATAAAACAAGGATTGAAACTGTGTTTTCTTTCTCTTGTGATTTTATCGTGGTGAATTCGTGAGCAAGATCCAATAAAACAAGGATTGAAACTAAAATTAGGTATTTTCAAAGCTTTGTTTCCCTATGATTCGTGAGCAAGATCCAATAAAACAAGGATTGAAACCGCTCATACTCATATGCATAACCATAAGAATATGGATTCGTGAGCAAGATCCAATAAAACAAGGATTGAAACTTCCCCTGAAGTCCCTGAGAAAGACGAGGCAAAAAAAATTCGTGAGCAAGATCCAATAAAACAAGGATTGAAACGTGAGGGCCAAGAAGGAAGAATAAAATGAAAATATTCGTGAGCAAGATCCAATAAAACAAGGATTGAAACAGAACAAAGAAGCACTTAAAAACAAACGGATTAACCCATTCGTGAGCAAGATCCAATAAAACAAGGATTGAAACTTAAGATCTTTAATTTCTTTCATCATATATCCCTCAAAATATTCGTGAGCAAGATCCAATAAAACAAGGATTGAAACAACTGTAAAAATGATGAGGTATTAAATGGAACTAAACGATTCGTGAGCAAGATCCAATAAAACAAGGATTGAAACTATGTCCAAATAGGAACGAGGCTGATAGAATTAGGGTATTCGTGAGCAAGATCCAATAAAACAAGGATTGAAACAGGTTGGATTTAACGCAGGATATTCGGGTATGAGCATTCGTGAGCAAGATCCAATAAAACAAGGATTGAAACGAAAGAATTAGCTCATACCTACTGGTTTGGTGGTGGATTCGTGAGCAAGATCCAATAAAACAAGGATTGAAACCAGAGTCCCACTCACCTCCAACGAGGATTGCTATAATTCGTGAGCAAGATCCAATAAAACAAGGATTGAAACTTCCTCCATAATTTTTTTCCTCTTTTCCTTGTTATAGATTCGTGAGCAAGATCCAATAAAACAAGGATTGAAACCGGTGGATCGACCAACAAGCGGGTAATGTATACCGATTCGTGAGCAAGATCCAATAAAACAAGGATTGAAACCATAAGACGCGGAAGGGTTACTGGGAATCAATGCTATTCGTGAGCAAGATCCAATAAAACAAGGATTGAAACGATTCTATAGACGATGAATTAAAAGAAAAATATAAGATTCGTGAGCAAGATCCAATAAAACAAGGATTGAAACACCTTGCAGTATTTTTCAAACTTTCAAGTGCTGAAGAATTCGTGAGCAAGATCCAATAAAACAAGGATTGAAACAACTGTCTTTCAGGCAAGCAAGGATGTCCCCTTCAATTCGTGAGCAAGATCCAATAAAACAAGGATTGAAACTATAACGTTTCTATCGTTTATTCTACCATTATCTAAATTCGTGAGCAAGATCCAATAAAACAAGGATTGAAACCCCCCTATTTAGTCAGAATTAGACGAATTGTAGGTTTATTCGTGAGCAAGATCCAATAAAACAAGGATTGAAACAACTATAAAGAGCTAATTCGTAATCTGATGCCGGGATTCGTGAGCAAGATCCAATAAAACAAGGATTGAAACTACCTGCATATCTAGGGTTGCTAATTCTCCTAACCTATTCGTGAGCAAGATCCAATAAAACAAGGATTGAAACTGTTGTAAAGGATTCCACATCCCCCGACGTTGCAGGCGATTCGTGAGCAAGATCCAATAAAACAAGGATTGAAACTTTTTTCGGTGAGAAATCAAAATCAGGATCAGGTATTCGTGAGCAAGATCCAATAAAACAAGGATTGAAACTTATAAACAGATGATAAAGGACTGTCAGAATGCAAGCGTTATTCGTGAGCAAGATCCAATAAAACAAGGATTGAAACTTATAAACAGATGATAGAATTCTATACTCTGGATCATCTCATTCGTGAGCAAGATCCAATAAAACAAGGATTGAAACCGCTTTCAGTGGTTGACTTCGCAACTGTAAGAACAATTCGTGAGCAAGATCCAATAAAACAAGGATTGAAACAATGCCAAGTCCACACGTTCCTTTAAAATGAGAGTTATTCGTGAGCAAGATCCAATAAAAGGAATGAGGCTCAACTAATGTATCATATATTTTGTAATCTACATGGATTCAAAAACAAACCCCACAAAAATAAGAATTGAAGCATAGCCGTTTAATTTTGAAAAATGCCATAATACTGTAGGTTTAGAAGTGGAACTATTACAGCTGTTTACATAAACTTTAATACATATAATATATTATATTAGGTGTGTCCAAGCCTGAACAAATCCCAATAACTCGCCATCTAAGTTACGATAAACTTGTTCAAATGATCAAAGCTGAAAAAAATTGTCGGGTTGTCCAACGCCTCATATTTATCAAAGCCCGTTATGAAGGCAAAAGTGTTAAAGAGGCTTCAAATATTGTTGGAATTTCCAGAAGCAATGGGAACCTCTGGCAACAGAGATGGAACTCTCAGGGTTACGAAGGCTTGATCCCTAAATTTAGAGGCGGAAGCCCCTCAAAACTCTCAGATTTCCAGAAAACACAATTAAAGGAAATGCTTAAAGAACGGGATAATTGGCTAGCTCGAGAAGTGCAAGACTTGATTCTTCAAGAATTTAGTGTCGAATATAGCCTCAAACAGGTTTGGGTCATTCTTCAAAATTTAAAAAATAACAAGTGAGATAATAATGAGCTGATACTTATGAGCTGATTCCAAAACTCAAATATACTTTTTTAAATTTCGAATTTGGAATTATCAATTAAGTTTCCGATCATGAAAAGTAGTTCTGAAACTTTCTTGTTTATAGAATAAATTATTTTTGAATAGATTGTAAGAAAACAAATAATGTTAGAATAATAAGAGAACAAATTATAATATTAACTTTATTTATGGAGGTTTGATAATTGTGTTTATTCGACAGGCCAGAATTGAAGATGCAGATGAAGCAGCAGAATTAATTTGTATGGCCTGGGGAGAATGTGCTTATGTGCTGGCAGGATCTACTAATCGGAAGGCTGTTCAAGAGGTTATTAAAAAATTCTATAAACAGCCTGACAATATTTTGAGTTATCAAAATATACATGTCGCAGAGGGAAGTAACGGGATAGCAGGTTTAGTTTTGTCGTTTCCCTCAGACCATTTTCCACGTTTGAATAAATTATTGGTAGAAAAACTCCCTAAGTTTTATAAATCAAATACCGAGGATTACCATGGAAAAGTAATTCCTATGTTAAAAACAAAAGAGGCAGAACCTGGAGAATATTATATAGATTCACTTGCCGTTTATCCACAGTACAGAGCGTGTGGGGTTGGGAGCAGATTGTTAAAGGTAGCAACCCTCAAATCTCATAAACTTGGCATTTCCAGGACCTCATTGATCGTTAAACCTGAAAACAAAGAAGCTCTAAAGTTATACGAAAAACATGGTTATTCTGTAAGAGGGAAGTTAAAGCAAGCTGGTACAAATTTTTTGAGCATGGTTAATGCAATTAATCAGGCTGGGAATTCAGGCAGTAAAAAAGGCCTCATTCAGTAAATTCCTATTGTTTCAAGTGTAGTTGAGCACTCCATCTTTCCATTTCTTTTTTCTAATCTTCTACCGTTTCGGTCCTTTATTCCTTTTTTAACTCATGAGCAAGACCTGCTAAACAAAAATTGAGCAAAAATTTAGACTGAGATCCATTTTCGAAAACCCTCGGTAAAGGCTCAAATGAAATATTGGCATCTTTTCCGTTTTACCATCTAAAAATACAAAATATACAATAAATTTTATAAAATTTGAGGTATAGACGCGACGTCCTCTAAAGAAGTAAAACCAAAATCTAAAATAACATCAAAAGTTATTACTTAGCAGGGTGTAAAATTATGACCACCAAAATCGAAACTCCGGAATGTTGTCCTCGGTTTGACCCCTCCCCCTGGGATGGAAAATTGTTTGAATGGAACAATAAAAGGTTCGTCAAGGACTCGGTTACCACACAGTTTTACATGCCTCTTAATTTTGGAGAGGTAATAATGCGGATGAACGAGAAAGTCGCCAGGGCAGGTGCAGAAATGCCGGACTGGCTCTGCTTGTCGGACCATACCTCAGAAAGCAACATGGATCTTTACCTGGCTGTTGATAAAGAAGTGGACGGCGCCGAAAACGTAACACTAAATGGGAAATTTTTGAGCAAAGTCTATGAGGGAGACTTCGAAAAAACAGGAGAATGGTGCCAGGATTTTGAAGCCTACGCAAAAAATCAGGGCCTCGAAGTCAAGAAATGGTATATGTGGTATACTACCTGTCCGGCCTGTGCCGAAAAATACGGGAAAAACTACGTCGTGATCATTTCCAAAGTGGATTAAAAATAAAGTAATAAGACCTGCGTTTTTAGCCAGCCTTAGTCTTGACCAGAATGCGGATAAAATGAGTGATCGCTTGTAGAGAATTTCAACTACCCTCCCTTTCAGTTGCCTTTAAATCTCATAAACTATCTACTACTCCTGATCGACGTGGCACGGAGAAAACAATTTGAGAAGCCCATGCACGGGGATAAGGAAAGCCTGCGCTTTGCAACCCCTGAGCCCATTGCCCGTTACAGGGCGCAGCGTTTGAGATGTAAGGTTCTGGCTGACATCAGCTGCGGGATAGGAGGACAAACCGTCTTTTTTGCCCAGCAGTGCGAGTTCGTGTATGCAGTGGAAATCGACCCCAAAAAAATCGAATATGCAAAACAGAACTGTGCAATGTACGGGCTTGATAATGTGAAATTCATTTGCGGAGACGCCCTTGACCCGAAAGTCATAGAGCAGATCCCGGCCGTTGATGTGATATTTTCTGATCCCTTCCGGCCGGCCGAAGAAAACGAGAGAAAGGTCTCAAGCCTTGAGCCGGGGATTCCGAAAGTGCTGGCTGCTTACGGTGAAAAAACCCGAAATTTTGCTTTTGAAGCCCCGCCCCAGATGCCGCCTGAAAGGATTCCTTTTGACTGCGAAAAAGAATATATCTCACTGGACGGGCAGCTCAACCGTCTGACCCTTTACTTCGGTGGGCTAAAGCAGTATGACCGCATGGCTGTGGCTCTGCCTGCAGGCGAAGGACTGGTTTCAAGGTATGGGCTCCCCCAAATAAAGGAAACTGACAAAATGAAACTCAACGCCTACGAACCTGAACCATCTGTAGTTGCAGCCGGGCTGCTGCCTGAGCTTGTGGAATCCATGATGCAGATGGCTGGGCCTTTTATGGGGAGTTTTGAACAATTCAGAGTTGACAAAAAAAGGCTTTTATTGACCTCAGATGCCCTGATAAAGCAATCCATGATCAAAAATCATTACCTTGTGCTAAAAGTCTGCCCCTTTGAACCAAAGGAGATTAATAAATTCTTGAAAGGTCAGAATGTCGGAAGTGTTGTGCTCAGAGCAGGCGTGAAGCCCGGAGATTACTGGGAAGTCCGAAACGAGGTTGAAAAAGGTCTTGAAGGAAATAAAACCGTGCATCTCTTTGTAAAAGATGGAACTGCGATCCTTTGCGAAGTTATATTTAACGAATGAAAAAAGGGTTGATGAGGCTGAAAAAATTTGAAAGATAGAGATGTAGCTAAAAGGTAGAATAATTGAATAAGCAGAGAATAGATTGAGAAGAATAAAAATAAAAAAATAAAAAAAGTAAGAAGATTAAGAAGAAATTTCGGGAATTAAAAGCCCGATATTTCCATTACTTGCAGACTTCTTTGCAGGCTTCTTTTACGAGTTCAAGCCCACGAGCAAGCGCATCCTGAATTCTGGAAGGGTCAGTTCCACCGCCCATAGCAAGGGCCGGCTTTCCGCCTCCGCCTCCGCTAACAATCTTCGACATTTCACGGACAAGACTGCCAGCATTGACTCCACAATTTAAGGCTTTCTGTCCGGCAGATGCTACGAGCTTAACGCCTTCGATGTCGCTTGCAAGAAGGGCCACCACATCTTCATTTTTCAGGAACTCGGTAGCGATTTTCTGGAGTTCAAGAGAATCAGCCCCTGGAATGAATTCGGTAATAACCTTGAGACCTGCAACCTCTGAGGCTTCTCCCAGCAACTTGTAAACCCTGGCGCGGGCAAGTTCTTCCTTAAGTTTCTCGTTTTCTTTTTTGAGGTCTTTCCATTCCCCGAAGAAACGCTCAACACTTGCTGGAAGCTGTTCGGGAGGTACACTTAGGGTCTTTGCAGAACCTGCCAGGAGTGAATCTATCTTTTGCATAGCACGTACAGCTGCAACTCCTGCTGCAAACTCAACCCTCTCTACTCCGTCCTGGATTCTTTCGGTCCTCAGGATTTTGATCGGGCCTACAATTCCTGTACTGACGCAGTGTGTACCTGCACAGGCCTCAACATCATCTCCGACCTTTACAACTCTGATTTTATCTCCTGGAGGCACTCCACCCTGATAGAGCCCAAAGCCGTATTCCTGCTCGGCTTCAGTCCTTGGCATCCATTCCGTAATAACACGCTTATTTTCCATAACCGTGCGATTTGCCAGAAGCTCTATCTGCTTCAGTTCCTCAGGGGAGATATGCTTATAATGCGAAAGGTCAAGCCTCGAGTGGTCCTCAAACTTCTGGGCACCAGCCTGCCAGATATGTTTTCCAAGAACTTTCCTGGCTGCATCATTTACGATATGAGTTGCCGTATGATGTCTGGCAAGAGTCATCCTGCGCCTCTCGTCCACTTTTCCGGTGGCGATATCACCTTTGCTAATCTCAAGATCCCCATCAGAGTTCTCTATGGTGTGTACTATTACGCCGTCATAGATCTGGACGTCCACCACTCTGTATACCGCATATCCGGTAGTGATTGTTCCCATATCTGCAGGCTGCCCTCCGCCTTCGGCGTAGAAAAAGGTGTTGTCCAGCACTATGTTATTGTCAAAGACATCCAGCACAACAGCCTCAAATTCCAAGCGCGTGGGCTCGTCATAGAAGCTGCGCTTTGTCTTCGGAAGATGTTTAAGCCGGTCTGCAAACGGAATTACTTCTTCTTCCTTTTCTTCGGCCTTGTTATGCAGTTCACCAACAATGGAATAGAAATTGTCAGGGAACTCCACATCTACTCCGATCTCGGCTGCTACTTCTTTTGCCATCTCGGGCGGGATTCCGTGGGAGTCGTAAAGTTCAGTTAACTGGGATAAAGGAATCTTTTCCCCGGTTTTCTTGAAGTGTGAGGCCGATTTCTGGATAATCCTGCGTCCTCTTTCCATTGTATTACGGAATTTCTCTTCTTCCGATTCCAGAATATCCTGTATGACCGGGAAATTTTCCCTGAACTCGGGATACTCGGGCATATTCTTGATATGCATATCCACAATCTCGGAAAGTGGGGTCCTGATGTCTAGGTCATCCATCATGCGTAAAGTCCGCCTGAGGACAAGCCTGGCAAGGTAGCCTGCTTTAACGTTCGAGGGAATAATCCCGTCTCCAAGCATAAAAGCCAAACAGCGAGTATGATCAGTAATTGCATAGACCTTTTCTACGGGTTCCATTATAGCCGAGAGTTTATCCACGGTCATTCCAATGCTCGAGGCAACCTTTTTCCTGAGTTCCAGAAGATTTGCCTGTCCACTGACATCCATAAACCCTGCAAGCCGCGCATTCTGGGACAGAATATTTGCATACTCGGAGTTGGCTAGTTCATGCTCAAGCCCTGCAAGCCCCATGAGTTCGTTTACTATGCCAGGGAAAAGTGCATCATAAATTGTAGGGGAGCCCTTTGAAGCCCAGACAAAACGTTCAAGTCCGTACCCTGTATCTACGATGTAGTTATCCATCTTCGAGTAGGTCTCACCTTTGATGAGAATATCGCCTTTTTTGTCGGCTTTCAGGTCCATGAAAACAAGGGTAGCAAGCTCAAGCCCGTTCACAAGAACCTCTACACAGGGACCCGCATTTCCTCCGCCTGCCCAGGGCTCTTCCTTGTAACTTACAGCAAAGGGATCTAACTTAAGTGAATTAAGGAGTTCATCACAGAGTTCCAGAGTATGTTCCTTCCAGTAAATTTCGTGATCCCTTTTATTGAAAGCGTGATGTGCCATCATCTCAAAGGTTGTAAGATGGCGTCCACTCCTGCCTACTGAGTCCAGGTCGTTAAGGCGAATACAGGGCTGGGAAATCGTGAGGGGATTTGCAGGTGGGGGAACCTGCCCTGAGGTTACGAAAGGCTGGAAGTCTGCAATGGATGCAATGGTAAGATAAAGGTCATCCCTCCAGCGGGCAACTACAGGATAACGATTGACCCTTGTATGTTCCCTCTCTTCAAAGAAGGAGAGGTAATACTCACGCATCTGGGAGATATCAAATTCCCTGGAAAAAGCCGGGTTCCCTATAAAAGAATAAGGATCACAGGGAGCATCTCCACATGTATTTCGATCAAGGTCACGTGTCCAGAAGAACTTGCCACATTTCTGGCACTGCTTCCGGACGAACCCGTTATTTTTGAAAAATTCAAGTTGATACTCATCTTCAAGCATAACAATCTCTCCGGAGGGTGGGGGCTTGCTCTGCCCTAGTATATCTGAGAACAAAAGGAGAAATACCCCGACTCAACCGTTTCAAGGAACTTCCAGGCACTTTAGGTGCACATACATGGAATTTTGAAATCGTATACAATAATTCAGACAATAATTCAGTTTATTCATCCGTTAAATTCAGTTTATTCATCCGTTAAATTCAGTTTATTCATCCATTAACTCTTATACAAGTCATGGGATTATTCAGAAAGAATGAAATATCTGTAAATCGTGTGCGAACAATTTGCAACTCGATGTTGCTTTTGCAGCATAAATAACTTACCAACATAACGAAATATATAGTAGTTTATATTAAAGCAGTTGTATACTTATGGACTTTAACCTATTACAGAGATTCTACGGAAAAACCTTATTCTTCATTCTAAAAGGCAAAAAGTTATTCTCATTGAAATAAAGAACAGGTTTTCGATTCAAAGGCTCTCTAAAAATTGGAATCAGGAAAAGGTTAGTTCCTGCACCTGAATTCTTACCTATACAGAACTACGGTCCTTCCACGTACCTCTATCACAGTGGATCTCGTAGCGGCAGCAATCTCTTCAGCAATATTCTTTAAGTCCTTTCCTTCTTCAGCGCTTTTCAGTATCCTTACCTTCACAAGCCTGTTAGCTTTTATTTGCTTATTTAGTTCCTCTACCAGCGTGTCCGTTACTCCGTTCTTTCCGATATTAAGAATAGGGGAAAGCTGGTTTGCTTCGGCTTTTAATCTGTATAATTTTTCTTTTTCCATTGCCCTTCCTTCCTCACATTGGCAGTTGTAAAATCCATCCTGCCAATTATGGAATATTCTCATTATTATAATATAGACATTATTATAAGTTATTACGAAAAATATATAACTAATAAATAAAAGGGTTATTTGTTTCCAGAAACCATTTGCCATTTACTTGGAGTTGTTTGCTACTTACTCGGATCTGTTCACCATTCATCTGGATTCTTCCTTTTCTCATCATCATCTATATCAACGTTTCCTAGTAAACCTGAGAGCAGTAAGTTAAGATTCTGGATCTAATCTGAATGAATAGAATTTTGAATTTAACATTCTGAGTATTAAGTTTCATATAACTACACTAGCAATCAGTTAAATTCTCATTAAGGATACTGCATTTGTTCTTTTCACTTAACTGTACTTATTGATCTATTCCGGGATACATATAAAAAAATGGATAGAAAGGAGATAAGAGTTGAAAGAGGATTTTTTACCGTAAATTCACTAAATTACGGCTATTTTCCCAATCTGGGAAGGAACAGGACGAAGTTTCCAAATAATTTCGACATCTTTATTAGCAGTTTGGCACTTATAAAGGATTTAAAAACAAATCCATGAAAACGTAATCGGTGAACGAAACCCTTTTTTATAAGTTCAGGACGGCGACTGTAAAATGAATCCAGGCTTGCTTGATCTTATCTTATTTTCAGAGAAGAGAAAATACTTTCTTCTGCTCCTGAAAGAAGGCCCCAAGAATATCGAAGAGATACTTGAGAAGCTTCAGGTGCCCAGGACAGCTCTTCTCCCACAGATAAAGATGTTAAAAGAAGAGAATCTGGTAATACATGAAGAAGGAATGTACCGGCTCAGCACGATAGGGGAAATTGTTGTAGAAAAAATGCAGCCTCTGCTTGATACTTTATCAGTATTTGAGAAAAATGAAGAATTTTGGGTTGATAGAAAGCTCGCCCCCATTCCTTCCCACCTCATAAAAAGGATTAGTGAGCTTGGAGACTATCACCTTATAGAGCCCGATCTCAGTCATACTTTTGATCTGAATACGGAGTTTGTAAAAATCCTTTCCAACTCAAGCCGTATCCACATGTTTTATTCTTATTTTCATCCTCAATTTCCTGCTCTTTTCCTCAACCTTGCAAGAAAAGGCATTGAAGTTTCCCTTGTATTGAGCGAAGCGGTATACTTGCGGCTTGTAGAGGATTTCGAAGAAAAGGGAAAAGAATTCCTTGAAATGGAAAACTCAAGCCTTTACATTCTGGAAAAAAAAGAGGTGGAAATTCCAGCTCTCATTGCTGCCTCTGACCGGATAATGAGCCTGGGATTATTCAATGAAAGTGGTAGGTTTGATCGCCAGTATTTGACAAGCTTCGAACCACAGGCAATAAAATGGGGGCAAGAACTATTCAAATACTACAGGGATATGAGCAGAGAAATAAAATGAAATAAACAAAACTTATCGGTCCATAAGATATTGACTATAAGATATTGACTAATAGATATAGATATAGACTATCTCGAAACTCAATAATCGATTTGGAATCCCTTATAAGCTCCATATTCATTAAAAAGGGTTGAGATACTTGGGATACAGATTCAACAGCATCGGCGAGGTTTGTAAACTAATGTTTTCGAGGAATTTCCGATCTTTAACTTAAAAATAAAAAAGAAAAACGTTTAGTGGAAAATAAAGCATTATTTCTACTTCTTAAGGTTTTATTCCGTAGTCACGCCGTTAAATTCTTCTGGATTTGCTTCGGCTTCCGCTTTTGTAGCGCGTACAATGCCGTCCTTGTGAACAGGCGGTGAATAGATCGTATAGAATTTCAAAGAACTCTTTTTCGAAGTGTTGATAATATTGTGCTGAGCGCCGGCCGGCACCACCACCGCAGATCCTGGACCGAGTTCGTATTCATTGCCGTTAATTATGCACTTTCCCTGTCCTTCTTCAAAGCGGAAAAACTGGTCGTCATTCTCATGCACTTCCATTCCGATATCTTCCCCGGGCTTGAGGCTCATAAGTACCAATTGGCTGTGCTTTGCAGTATAGAGTACCTTGCGGAAATTATTATTTTCCAAAGTGGCTTTTTCGATATCGATAGAAAAACCTTTCATTTCGTTTTTCGCTTTCTCTGCGGTTTTGACTGTCTTCTTTTCAGTTATATTGGGCATCTCTTTAGCGCCTACTACCGCTGCGGTAACTGATAGTAAAAAACAAAATGCCAGCAAAATACCCAGTGTCTTTTTTAGACTCATTTTATTGACTCCCCCGATCTGTTTCAACTTAATCGATTTTGCAAATGTTAGTTTTTCAATTCACCCATGTTGGCAGATATATTCATTTTATCAATAAATCATCCAGTGTATTTTGATGAGGGTACTAACAATAGTAAATTCTACCCTGTTTTATATCATGGGATTTGCCAATAAAGGAAATTTTAAGCACATACAATAGAACAATTATATTTGGTGAATATAATACTAGCAGAAATATAAATATAAGAAGAATTAAAATAAAAATCACAAAGTAGACTTTTTCCATTCAATTTTTTTCAAACATGTTTACAATATTTATATATTTCATAGTATTTCCTCTTCAAAGGCATTGAATTTTCATTAATTCGCTAAGCTTGGAACTTAAGCTCATAGATGTTTGATTAACTGAGAAAAATCAAGATTATGGTCCTCAAATAGACAATAAATTTGGACAGAATTTTACTACTTGCAGTAACCTTAAATATTAGGCATGCCTAAATAGGAAAAATCGATAATTAGGGTTACCTAAAAATGAGAGTAAAAGTATGAAACTGCCAGTTATCTGTCCCGAAAAAGAATGTTGCTGTGGAAAAAAGGGATATGTTCCTGGAAAAGGGCTTCCAAAAATTATACTTATTGGAAATCCTAACGTGGGAAAAAGCAGCCTTTTTAATGCCCTTTCCGGAAGTTATACCCTGGTTTCCAATTATCCTGGGACCTCAGTCGAAATTGCCCATGGAAAAGCAAGGATTGGAGAAAGGGAATATGAAATCATTGACACACCCGGGATGTATTCCCTGCTCCCTGTAAGTGAAGAAGAAAGGGTCTCTCAACTTCTGCTTTTTGAGGAAAAGGCTTCAGTTTACCTCCATGTGGTAGATGCCCGAAACCTCAGACGCATGCTTTCTTTCACCCTTCAGCTACTTGAAGCCGAGCTTCCCTTCATCCTTGTCCTGAATATGATGGACGAGGCTGAAGAAAGGGGAATTGAAATCAATATATCTGAGCTCAGTCGTTCCCTGGGAATCCCGGTTGTAGGAACGGCTTCAAGCGAGGGAAAAGGGATAGAGGAACTTAAAGCTACAATTTCAGAGTTTACCCCTGGAAACAATGCGCAAAAGTTTAGGCATAAATTTGACTACGGCTCAGAAATTGAACTATATATCGAAGCAGTTGAAGGTCTTCTTGGCCCTGCAAAAGAAGCCAGAATTTCAGCCGGAATCTCAAGAAGAGCTATCTCACTCCTAATGCTCCAGGAAGACAGAACAGCCCTTGAATACCTGCACAGGGCTGAAAAAACACTAGAATATTGGGATGAAATCCATGAAAAAAGCTCTGAAGAAATCCGGAAACTTGTGAAAGCCGCCTCAAAGATATCTGAAGTTCCTCTTTCCTACCAGTTCACCATAAAGCGTCAGGAACATGTAAACGGAATAGTGGAACAGGTAATGGAGACGCCTGAGAGAAGCGAGAACGAAAGTAGTGGGAAAATCGGAAAAATAAGAGCAGAAGAAGGCACTGGAAAGAATGGAAGTAAAATACAAAATAGCAATCTCGGTTTTTCCGAGAAAATCGACAGTATTCTCATTCATCCTGTACTTGGGATACCTGCACTGTTTTTAATCCTGTACTTTGGACTCTATCTGTTCGTAGGTGTATTTGCAGCTGGAACCGTTGTTGATTTTCTGGAAAATACAGTCTTTGGAGGATACATAAATCCCTTTGTAACTGCAAAGTTCGTATCACTTGTACCTTATCCGGCTCTTCAGGACCTTTTTGTAGGAGAATACGGGATTTTTACCCAGGCTGTAACATATGCAATCGCCCTTATACTTCCGATAGTGGGAGCCTTTTTCCTTGTGTTTTCAATTATTGAAGATACCGGATATCTTTCAAGGCTTGGCCTGCTCCTAGATGGTATGTTTAAGAAAATAGGGCTCAGCGGAAGGGCAGTAATCCCAATGGTGCTCGGGTTTGGCTGTTCGACAATGGCTACAATGGTTACCCGAACCCTTGAAACAAAGCGGGAAAGGCTTATTGCAAATATCCTGCTGGCTCTTGCAATTCCTTGCTCGGCACAGTTAGGCATTATTCTTTCAGTCCTTTCGAGAAATCCTGAGAGCCTGCTTATCTGGACTGTAGTAATAATACTGGAGTTTGTCCTGATAGGTTTCCTGGCTTCCAGAGTCCTGCCAGGAGAAGCTCCTACATTCATACTTGAAATGCCCCCTCTCAGGAAACCGAAGCTTTCGAACATACTTGCGAAAACTTACTCCAGAATGCACTGGTATTTTCTGGAAGTTCTTCCCCTATTTGTACTGGCAAGTGTTCTAATCTGGATAGGCAGGCTAACAGGCCTTTTTGCCCTTGCCCTGAAAGTAATAGAATACCCAACAGTCTGGATAGGCCTGCCTCCTGATGCAGCTGATGTCTTCCTTTTCGGTTTTTTCAGGAGAGATTTCGGGGCAGCTGGACTTTATGGAATGCATGATTCCGGATTACTGACAGGTGTGCAACTCTTAGTTGCAGCTATTACTCTTACCCTTTTCATGCCCTGTATAGCCCAGTTCATGATGACGATAAAGGAAAGAGGTTTTAAAACCGCCCTTGCAATTTCGGGTTTCATTTTCCCGTTTGCATTCCTTACAGGTTTTATTGTAAACACCCTGCTGACTTCTTTGGGGGTGAGCCTGTGAAATGTCCACTCTGCGGAAACGAGTTTGAGAAAGCTGATGAAACGAAATGCACTGGCTGCGGAAAACTTCACAGCTGCAGCAAGCAGTGCTGCCCGAACTGCGGATATGAACTTGTACAAGAAGCAAAGATAATTCAATCCATAAGGAAGTTCTTCAAATGGTAACCAGAAACTCACACTTATCCCTGAAACCTATAACTCTCTGCGCAATGGAACCCAGAAAAGCCGGAAAAATTGACCACCTTGAAACAAAGAACCTTGGAATTCTACAGAAGCTAATAGCTATGGGTATCCTCCCTGGAATGCCTATTACCCTACTCAGAAGGTCTCCCTCATATCTTTTTGAGGTTGACCAGACCAGATATGCTGTTGATGAGGAAATAGCAAACCATATTTATGTCAGCTACTGATTTGACTCAACGAAAAGGCAAGAAAAAAAATTATAGGAGAACTAAAGGTCTTGAGTACATGAAATTATTTTGGGATAACACAGGATACAACATATATTATTTTCTTAATTTTAAGTAATGCTTTTTCTTTAAAGCGATACTATCTAAAATCGAATGAAGAATCTTTGATTTTTCTTTGACATTAAGTCCATAAGATTCTCTTTTTGCTTGATTCAGTGCTTTCTTAAGTTCTTCAAGTTCTAAAACAGTTGCAGCAATACAATAATAGCTTTTTGAACGACCTTCGTTAAAGTCTTTTAACATCTCTTTAAGTAAATACTCTCTCTGTTTTTGTATTTTGTCAAATTTATCAATGCCGTTCTTACATATAAATGAAATATCCTCTTCAAGAGTTTGATAACATTTGAAGGAATCAAATTTTTTACCGATTTCTCTATGTTTCTTCCATTTTTCACAAGTGTTGCTTTCTTCGCACTCCCAGCAAAATTCAATTCCTTTTCTTTTTAACGCACAGGTGATAAATGGGCAACCAACAGTCATTCTGGTAGGACTCTTGCATCCTAAGCATCTGCTCTTTGCTTCAGTATTATACATAGGGCAAAGTCTGCAAGAAAGTCCACAGACTCCGATTTCAAGATAGTTGATATTCATAATTATCTTCTTAATGTAAGTAATTGATTGCATATTTTTTTGGGTTTTGAAAGTCTTCAGAAGATATTGATCCTGAAATAACTTCTCTTATTCAAGGATACAGATATATGTTGCAGAACTTGGAAAAACACATAAGTTTTCTATTAAAACCTGTGTATATTTCAGCCCATGTTTCCAAAAGCTCAGGCCCGGTTTCCGGAAACTAGACCTGACACTTAATACAGAGATTTTTGAAATTAATTGAAAGATTTCAGTACTGTAATATAGGGCGAGTTGAATAATAATTCAATAGGTCGGAAATTTACGCTGATCAGGAACTGATTTTTGGAGGAATTGAGTGTCAATTTGTCCTACAAATTTTGAGGAGAAAGTAGAATGTCCATTCGTTGATAGGAAAGAGTTCATTGAAGCTTTTGAGAAAGCCTTCCAGATCATCGATCAAAAGGACTACAGTATCCTGGTCTATTATGGCGTTGCCGGAATTGGAAAAACCAGCCTTAGAAAAGAGCTTCCAACCCTGCTCGAAAAACACAGTGAATCGGACCGGCAAACAAGAGTTATATGGACTTCAATAGACTTCGCTACCAAACAATACAGGCAGCCATATAAATTCCTTGAAGTCCTCTCCAGCCAGCTGCGCCAGAAATACGGCATCAAATTCAACTCTTTTGACATTGCCCTTGCCACCTACTTGAAAAAAAATCAACCCCCATAGTCCCCTGGTAAAAGAAAACTACTCAGAGGCTAGCATTGTTCGTGACGTTCTAGATATCTGCGACGAATTTGTTCCTGTAAACCTGATACCAAACGTGTATAACCTTGCCAAAAGTTTACCTGAACGCTATCAGAAATGGACCCTGAAACGCAAAGAAGATTTTTCCAAGCTTCCCGATCTCGAATCTACAGAAATATACGAACGGTTGCCTGTTTACTTGGCCCATGACCTTGCTGATCACCTGAAGAATACTTCAGACTCCGCAGTCATTTTCATAGACACTTATGAAGCTCTCTGGGAAAAAGAAAGAGACAAGGGAAGTTTTAATTCCAGGGACGAATGGCTCAGAAAACTTATTGAAAATATACAAAAATCCTGTCTGTGGGTAATCTGTGGAAAAGAATCCCTTCGCTGGGAAGAAGTAGATAATGACTGGCAAAATTACCTTGACCAGCGTAAAATTGGAAAACTTCCAGAAAAAGATGCTCTTGATCTGTTAAAACAGTGCGGAATCACTGAAGAGGATATCCAGAACGTACTCATTGAGAGCAGTGAAGGCGTACCCTACTATCTTGAACTCTCCATCGATATATACAGAAAGATAAAGCAAAAAAAGCAACCCACACCGGAAAACTTTGCAAAGGTTCCAGAAGGTATTTTCTCCAGGTTTGTCAAATATCTTGACAGGGAAGAAAAAGAGACACTGAAAGTCTTATCGGTTCCCAGATACTGGAACCGTGAACTATTCAAAAAATTGGTCAAGAAATTTAATACTGGGTATCCTGCGACTAGTTTTTCAAAACTGCATAGCTTCTCTTTTATGGACATTGACGATAAAGGAAAATGTTCCATGCACCAGCTTATGAAGAAAAGCCTGCAGGATTACCAGGACCCAGATTTGAAAAAAGAAGTTCATAATTTCATGCTTGACTTCTATGGCAATCAACTAAAAGATCTTGATATCAAAGCAATAACCCAAGAGCACGAAAACGCATTGATCGAAGCTTTCTACCATGCAAAAGAGACACTTGAAGCAGAAGAATTATGCGGATGGTTTATTTCTGTATCTGATCCATTCGACAAAGCAGCATTCTGGCAATTAATTATCCCTCTTTATGAAGAAATACTGCAAATTCTTGAGTCAGAACTCCGCCCACAACATCCAGATGTTGCAATAACACTAAACAATCTCGCAGAACTCTATCGTCACTTGGGAGAGTACGAAAAAGCACTCACATTTTATCAAAGGACACTTGATATTCGTGAAAAGATGTTGGGTCCGCAGCATCCAGATACTGTATCAACCCTAAACGGTCTTGCCGAACTTTATCGAATGATGGGACATTACGATAAAGAGCTTCCACTTTATCAAAAAGTATTTGATAGTTATGAGCGGATGCTTAGCCCACAAAATTCAGAAGTAGCAATGGCACTAAACGATCTCGCATTACTCTACTCTGATATGGGAAATTATGATAAAGCACTTCCACTTTATCAAAGGACACTTAAAATAGTCGAGAAGGCGCTGGGTCCAGAACATCCATATGTTGCAACAACACTAAACAATCTCGCGTTACTCTATTATGAGATGGGATGTTATGGTAATCAGACGGGATGCTATGATAAAGCACTTCTACTTTATCAAAGGTCACTTGACATTTGTGAAAAGAGATTGGGATCTGAACACCCAGATGTAGCAACAACACTAAACAACCTCTCCGGCCTCTATAAAAGTATGGGAGAGTACGAAAAAGCACTTTCACTTTATCAAAGAACACTTAAAATAGTCGAGAAGGGGCTAGGCCCAGAACATCCATATGTTGCAACAACACTAAATAATCTCGCGTTACTCTATTATGAAATGGGAGAGTACGAAAAAGTGCTTCCACTTTATCAAAGAGCACTTGATATTCGTGAAAAGACGCTTGATACACAACACCCAGATGTTGCAGCAACTCTAAAAAATCTCGCAGACACCTTTCACAAAATAGGAAGACTTAACGAATCACTACAACTTTACGAGCGTTCTCTTGACATAATTGAATATAAATTGGGAACTGCTCATCCTTATTTCAACATCACTATAGCCAATTTGATAGAATTATACAATAGCATGTTGGAAGAAATGATTTTTTATGGATACTTAAGATCACAAAGGTAAAAAAGAATAAATGTTTATTCCCTTACATGCCTGACAATATGCCCGGCTTCAGGAATGATAATCTCAGAAAGCGCCAGTTTCACGGCATTTGGCGAACCCGGTAGGCAAAACACTGCTTTTCCTTTAATTACGCCTGCCACAGCTCTGGTGAGGATTACCGACGTTCCTATATCTTCAAGGCTTTTGTACCTGAAAAATTCCCCAAAGCCTGGAATTTCTTTTTCAAAAATTGGGGTTATTGACTCGATTGTAATGTCTTTTGGTGCAAGTCCTGTGCCTCCGCTTGTAATTATAATATCTATGGAGCTGTCAAGTGCAGCAAAAACTGCATCGGTAATTGAAGTTTTTTCGTCGGAAATCAGCCTGTAAAAGGAAACCTTATGGCCAGCCGCTTCGAGAAGATCCTTCATGGCTTGTCCTGAAAGGTCTTCAGCGTCCTCAGGCGAAGCGGGGTTTCCGTATTTTTCAAATCTTGAGGTCGAAATTGTGATTAAGGCAAAAAAAAAGGACTTTTTAGCCTCTTTTTTGTGAATTTCCGGTGTGGATTCTTTCATGAAAGTCACATTCTCCATTTTTATTTCTGTTACCAGATTCTTCTTATTTAAATTCCTGTTATCAGTTTTCTGTTATCTAAATTCCTATTATTTAGATTTCCGCTTATATATTCCTGTTATCTAACTTCCTGCTTACTTTTACTTGCTTCTCCATCGGCATTATCAATGTTTGAGTAAGGGTTACAAAGTGTTGACAGAATAACTCAAAAATTAATATATATTTTTATCAATATAATAAATAGAGAATCAGGTCGGATAAAAAATGTAAAAAAACAGGAGAAATACGATATTCAGACAGCCTCTAAGGCAAAATGACTCAAGCTGTTCTTTGGAGACAACGATATGAACAAGCAGGTTACCCAGGACGATGTCATTTACTTCATAGTGACAGACCGCTTCTTTGGCAAGAACAAACGGGTTGCTGATCCATCAGACACGAGCATCCATGGAGGAACGCTCGACGGCATTATCGAGAAGCTTGACTATCTCCTCGAGCTTGGCGTGACGACGATTTGGGTGACGCCGGTTTACGAGAACATCAAAAGTCACAACAACTCGGAACCCTATCACTACTATTGGCCTCTCAACTTCGAGCGAGTCGATAGTCGCCTACTCGACGGCACTCATTTGCCTGAATCAGTGGATATGAGCACGTTCGGAAGCTTTGTTGACTTATGCGAAGCTAAGGGCATGAAGGTAGTGCTCGACATGGTCGTAAATCATGCGGGATATGGGGCGAAGGAACATTTTGACTCCTCCTGGTTCAACGTCGGCGGAACAGACGACATCAAGAAGGAGTTGTATGGCCTTCCGGAATTCAACCACGATAACCCTGAGGTGCTAGACTACTTCATCAATAACATCGAAGATTGGATCATCAAAGGCAATGTCACGAACATCCGCATGGACACCGTCAAACATGTAGAACCCAAGTTCTGGTATTATTTTAAGTCCCAGATCCGCGGGGAGTATCCTCACGTATGTCTTATAGGGGAGGTACTATATGAAAACAAGGATGACGTCAGCAAGCTCTTGGAGTATCAGAATTACCATGACTTCGATTCGATATTCGATTTTCCCCTATGCACAGCCCTGCGGTCCACTCTAATTTATGACGAAAGTCTCAAGAATTGGATTGCACGTCCACGGCTGGACGATGAGGAGCCGCTGGGGGTACTTGATGATGACAATCCGGGCAAAGGTGGATACCGTGACGCGAACATGCTCATAACATTGCTCGATAACCACGACTTAGAAAGGCGCATCATGAGCCATGCTAGGACTAAACACCCAGGTGGAGGCGCTGGGCTTGATTTGGCTATCCGGGTTACGAAGCTCTGCCTCGGCGCTCTGTTCACTATGCGAGGAATACCGCAGATCTACTACGGCACAGAGGTCGGTCTCGAGGGATGGAAAGCAGGCGATGACCGCGACCTACGCCGCGATTTCCCATGGCATGTGATCGGTAATAATAATCATCCGAGACAGCAGTACCACAAGGAATATGAGATATATGAATGGACTCGGGATCTTATACGTCTGCGCAAAGGGAATGAAGCTCTCAAATACGGGACGACTATAACACTATGGTCGGATGATCTTATCTATGCATTCTTGCGTATCGCCACGGATGATGTCGCCTTGGTGATCATTAACAATAGCTACCTCCGGATGCCGAACCCCATCCATCTGGATCTGAATATGTCGGTAATTCCGAAGCGTGTGGTAAAAATGATAACTGGAGGGCTGAAGCACTGGAAGACGGGGCAAGCCTTGACGGTTCAGAACGGTAAGATGCTGGTTAAGGTTGACGGCAAAACAATCGACATCTTCTGCCGCGATGTTTCCTGAAAATTAGAACATATTATATTCCAGCCAGTGACCGAAAGGGAAACAGCCAACTTGTCATTCCAGTGAATCTGGCAATCTTTGATGAATCTTGCCCAGCTAGATTAAAGGCAATAGGTTCAGAGCCTATTCTTGTAGGAACTTGTGCGTTCGAATCTCACTTTTCCCGTTAATTTTTTAAGTTAGGCATATCTCAAACTTTTTGTACGCAACTGCAATATATTTGCAGTGTCGCATTTAGAAAGTTGGGAATATAAATTTAGTTTTATGATTATTATAAGATCAGCTTAATAAAATAAGTCTGTTTTTTGTACGCTTATTAAAGATTTTCACGCATTTGCCTTTTTTGCAAAAAAGATCCTATCTAAAAATTCATTTCTATGTATTCCTACGCTATGTACATTTTAATAGGTTATTAACCAATGCTCAGGTATGCTCATACTTGCAGCGGACATAGGAACGGGTACGCAGGATATTCTGCTCTTTAATTCTGAGAAAGAGGTGGAAAACAGCCTGCTTATGGTCATGCCTTCTCCTACCCAGATAATTGCGAAAAAGGTACGGAAGACAACCAAAAAAGGAAAAGCGATAGTATTTACAGGAAACATAATGGGAGGAGGCCCTTCAACATTTGCTATCAGGGCTCATCTAAAGGCAGGTTTTCCGGTGTATGCCACTGAACAGGCCGCTCTAACCATCAATGATAATACTGAAAAAGTGAAAGCTTTTGGGATTCAAATTGTCTCCGAAGCGGAAGCAAAAAAACTTGCATCCGAAAAGAATGTACAGGAAATTGTTATGCAGGACTTCGATCCTGAATCAACTTCGGCTGCACTTTCGGCCTTTGAGGTTCAGATGCCGACAAACTATGCCGTGGCAGTGCAGGATCACGGAAATGCCCCTGAAAAGAGTAACAGAGTCTACCGCTTTGAACTCCTTCGGGAACTCATTGAAAAAGGAGGAGAACTTGAGAACTTTGTCTACAGGCCCGAAGAAATTCCTGAAGCTTTTACCCGAATGAAAGCCCAGGCTGATTCCCTTCTTAAAGCTGTAGGGGACCGGAAAACCATGGCAGTTTTCATGGATACCGGGCCTGCTGCCATCTTTGGAGCGCTTACTGATTCTGCGGCAGTACAGCCGTCTGTAGTGGTTAATATTGGAAACGGGCATACCCTAGGAGCGCTTGTGAATGAAAACAGAATTACGGCAGTTTTTGAGCACCACACTTCCCTCATGAACCCTGAGAAACTCCAGGACTACATCATAAGGCTTGCCAACGGAAAGCTTGGTTTTGAAGAAGTTTTCGAAGACGGAGGGCATGGAGCGTATAGAAGGGAAGATCCGGGCTTTGAACAGTCTGGTATTGAAAAGATTTGCTTTGAACAGGTTAGATCTATAATAGTTACAGGCCCGAAAAGGCAGATGCTTGAAAAACTTTCGGAGTCCGAAATCCGGGCGGAGATCTCAAGTAAACTGCATTTTGCCGCACCTTTCGGGAGCATGATGCTTTCAGGCTGTTTTGGGCTACTCGCAGGATTTCTGGAGAAGTACCCGGAGCCATCAATAAACCTTATAAACCACTAAGTACTTAGGGAGTAAGTCGCTTAAGCCCAGAATATACAAATTTTCAGTGGTTATAAAAATTCAATTCCGAATCCCTATCAGGGAGCCGGGAAAATACAGTAGCTGCCTGCTGAAGTCCACCAGGGCAGGTTTACAGATAAATGTAAATACAGGCAGGTATCTCTATATGCACATATCTCATACTGAATCGTTTGCTATATGGTCTTTATGAACTTAATGCAAACATTTATATGCGGAAAGGAACCGGAAAGGAATCCGTTACAACAAACTTTAGTGAAACTAAGTTAAGCTAAATTAAGTTAAATTAAGCTAAATTAAGTTAAATTAAATTAGACTCATTATCTTTCAGGAGAATCAAGCTTATGGTACGAAAGCCAGGAAGTATGTACAGAAACGTGAGGCAGCGCTCATTTACCAGAAGAAAATACATGGGCGGTGTTCCAGGCAGTCAGGTTATTCACTATGACATGGGAGACAAAGCAAACACAACCTTCCCGATTAAAATCTCCCTGCTTGTAGAAGAAAAATGCCAGATAAGGCACACTGCTCTCGAAGCAGCCCGTATTACAGCAAACAGGCACCTGATTGAAGATACCGGAAAGACGGGCTTTTACATGAAGCTCCGTGTCTATCCCCACGAAGTCCTCAGGGAAAACAAGCAGGCAACCGGTGCAGGTGCTGACCGTGTATCCAGCGGAATGCGAAGGGCTTTTGGGAAGAATGTAGGTACTGCAGCAAGGGTAAACCCATTCCAGAAGATCTTCACAGTGGCTGTTGAAAAGCAAAACTTTGCAGCTGCAAAGAAAGCTCTCTGGCATGCAGGACAGAAGCTTCCAACTCCCTGTAGAATCGTTATCGATGAAGGGGCAGAACTGGTACAGTAACCAGTTAAAATGTTAATATCAAAAGGAGCAATAACATGTACGATTACGAAGAGCTTTTGAACCGTGCAATGGCAAAAATGCCTGATACCGAGACTACGGATGCTCGATTCGTAATCCCTGAGCCCAGAATCTTTTCCGAAGGAAAGACTACAATTCTTGAGAACTTCGGAAATATTGCAGATATCCTTAACCGGGACCCTGACCACTTGATGAAATATCTCACAAGGGAACTTGGGACTGCAGGGAAAATAGAAGGCACACGTGCAGTCTTCCAGGGAAGATTTACGAGAGCCCAGATCTCTGATAACATTCAGGCTTATGTGGACGAATACGTTATGTGTTCAGAATGCGGACGCCCAGATACCCAGCTTGTCAAGGTGGACAGGGTGCTTGTCCTGAAGTGTTCTGCTTGCGGCGCTCACAGGCCTGTCAAGAAGAGAAAGGTAAGCAATGTAGTTGTCAGGGATGCCATCGAAGAAGGCGGAACCTATGAGCTCCGGATCGATGCAGTCGGGTCCAAAGGCGACGGAATTGCAAAAATAGACAAATATACGGTTTTCGTGCCCGGAGCCGCAAAAGGCGACGTGGTCAAAGTGAAAATAAAGAAAATCAGCGGAAACCTCGCCTTTTCGGAAAGGGCCTGAGGTTTAAGCTTTTGTTAAATATTTTAAAGCAGCTCAGGCCGATTACTTACATTCTCGTGCCCGGGCAGCTTAACCTTAACCGTTGGGTCGAAACCGCTGGGTCGAAACCGTTGCGCCGGTTTATCACGCCGACAGGGTTCGGGGATAAGTTTCTCAAATCCAAACATTGTCTCGTTTCTTTTTCGATCAAACCTTTTTTGAAAAGGTTTGCGGTCAAACATTTACTCAAAAGGGTTGTGGGCAAGCCTTTTTTTAAAAGAGTTGTATTATACTGTCTGGCTAGGCCGCAGTACCAGGGTTTTTTCTCAAGTCTTTTTTCAAAGGGGTTGATTATAAATATCCAACAGGCAAATCAAGAACCTGTGAGGAAAAATGACTGCTGAAAAAAAGGATACGCCGGAAGTTTCATTGAGAGAGATTCAAGCAAAGGAGAAAAATATAGAAATCCTCTCGATGCCCGGGCTGTCAGTAAACCTCCGGCATGCCGGGGATATCCTGGAACTTACGGCAAACGGAACCCTGAAAGCAGCTTTTAGTCCTATCCTGAAAAAGATGAATTCCCGCTTAAAGGAGGAAAAGCTAGCTCTCGTAGAGGAGAACAGGGTTATTGCCTCGGCCTGGCTCCCACCGATACCTAGCCCCGCCTTCAAGCGCCTTATTTTTGCGGAGATACAGATAGCTCTCGGAAAATATATTCCTGAAACCGTATCAATTGAACTTACCCGCCAGAACAGTTCGAGATATCCGCTAGGAACGGTTGAAAACGAGCTTCATAAGGATTCTATAAAAAGAATAATAGATGAGGCTCTGGAATCCGGTACTTTCATTATCACATTTACCGAAAATGATCCTCTCTTAAGAGAAGAGGTTTTTGAGCTGATAAGGTATGTGGACAAAAAACGAGCTATAGTAAACTGTTCCACCTGGGGCACGGATTTTTCAGCAGATACTGCTTTCCGTCTGAAAGACGCCGGGCTCCATTCCCTTATGGTGGGCATTTACTCAACTGATCCTGAAAAACACGATGCTGTCCGAAATTCCAGGGGAGCATATGAAAGAGCAGTTTCTGCCATAAAACTTGCACTTGAAGCCGGGCTCATGGTTGTAATGACGACACACGCGTCTCCTTCAAATATTAAGGAACTGCCTGCTCTTTATTCCCTTGCCTTGGAACTCGGAGTCCATGAATTTTCAGTCTGGGAGGCGATGCCCAAAACCAGGGGTGAGCCTGTACTTACTGATGAGGATAGGAAAAATATCCTTGAGATGTACCACAGGATAAATTCCAGCCCAGATGGCCCGCGTATGTTTGCGAATACTTATTTTGAAGGTCAGATGTTGGGAGCAATGGAAGGCAGACGCTGGATGCATATAACGGCAGACGGAGATGTAAAAGCCGGCCCTTATCCGCCTTTCAGTTTTGGGAATATAAAAGAAGAATCTTTAAAAGACGCCTGGAAGAAAATAAGGAGCTATCCTTACTTCCAGAAGCAGAAAAGCCTGGCCCCGATGCACGATCCGGAGTTTCTGGAGTTTGTTGACAGAATTCCGGAAGGAGCAAAACCGCCATATCCTTTCGAAAAGGTTTGCAGAAAATGAAAAGGGAAACTTTAAGAGATATTTTTATATGTTTTTATAGTGTTTTCACTTTAGAAATCTTTACTGAGATTCCACTTAGCCTGTTTTTTTCTATATGGATACGGCAAGCCAGAAGAAGTAAAAGCAGCATCCACTGGAAAGCAAGTACTTTGCTAGAAAAATAATATCCTGCTAGAAATCCGGTATCAGCCTAGAACTGGCTGCCCGAAGATAAACATTTACATATTAGCAGGTAATTTTAGAGGGCAGTTTAGCTGTAACTGCGTTCATATCTTTAATATTTCAGTAAGAAAAAGCTGTCTGCCTGAGGTTTTCCTCCAGAAAACTGGCAGTAATGAGGGATTTAATGACGAATAAACTTGACCCGTGGAGTTCAAGCGAGATTAATGATTATTCCAAGTTATTCGAAGAATTCGGGATTTCTCCATTTGATGATGTGCTTCCTGAAATCCCTTCCCCACATATGTATATGCGGAGAAGAGTTATCTTCGGGCACCGTGATTACGAACAGATTGCAGAAGCCATGAGGACAGGTGCCCCTTTTTCGGTTATGGACGGTTTTATGCCTTCAGGGAAGATTCACCTCGGGCACAAGATGGTTATGGACCAGATAATCTGGCACCAGCAAATGGGAGCATCGGCTTTTGTCGGGATTGCGGATAGGGAGGCTTTCTCGGTACGCGGCTTTTCCTGGCAGAAATGCAGGCAAATAGGGGTAGAAGAATATATATTAAGCCTTATCGCTCTCGGGTTTAAGCCCGATGGCCTTATTTACTTCCAGTCAGGCTGTGAAAGCGTCAAGGATCTGGCATTTGAACTAGGGGTCAAGGTCAACTTCTCGGAACTGAGTGCAATTTACGGTTTTTCAGGAGAGACAAACCTCTCTCATATGATCAGTGTGGCAACCCAGGCTGCCGATATTCTCCAGCCTCAACTCGAAGAGTTTGGAGGCCCAAAACCGGTTGTGGTGCCTGTTGGGCCAGACCAGGACCCTCACCTTCGGCTGACGCGAGGACTTGCAGGCAAGATGAGCATGTTCAGGGTAGAGGAGAGAGAAAACGCAAATGGCGGGAAATACCTGAGCGTGCGCGGAAAGGGAGCCCCGAAGGAAGCGTTACAGGAGCTTAAAAAACGCATTCCTGGGAAGGTGAAACTCTATGAAGAGCACCTGGATATACTTCAAACTCCTGACTATCCATTCCTGGAAAGATTTGTTTTGCAAATAAACCAGCCTGAGAAAAAGAGATACTTTACTGCTGAGCTTAAAGAGATCTCGAAATTCGCCAGTGAAATTAAACCTTATGAATTCTCAGGGTACGAAGAATACTTTGTTTTCAGAAAAGTATGGAAACTCACCCGAAAGATGCTGGACGAGATCGTAGCAGAAGTTGCCGCTGAATTCGAAGGCTATGCTTTCATTCCTCCTGCATCTACTTATCACCGCTTTATGAGCGGGTTGCAGGGAGGAAAGATGTCAAGCAGCATCCCTGACAGTCATATCGCTCTTACTGACGACCCAAAAGAAGGCGCAAAAAAAGTGAAGAGGGCAAAGACTGGGGGATGTATGACTCTTGAGGAGCAGAAAAAACTTGGTGGAAAACCCGAGGAATGCTCTGTTTTCGAACTCATGCTTTTCCACTTAGTAGAAGATGATGATGAACTTATGGAAATAAGAGAGGAATGTGTCTGTGGAACTAGGATGTGTGGGTCATGCAAACAGCTTGCAGCCGAAAAGATGTACGAATTCCTCAAAGACCATCAAGAGAAGCGGGAACTTGCAAGGGAAAAACTCAATGAATATAAAATAATTTACAAAAAGTAACTTTATAAAATAAATTTAGTTTATAAGGCTACAAATTAAAGGTTATAAAATCGGTCATTTATAAGTTTATCAAGCTCTTAATATTATCAGGAATGTCAGGAAGTGATCATGTATGAGTATTCAGGATAATCTCACAATCAACGAGAAAAAGGTCTTGCTTGCCCTTGAGGATATAGGGTCCGCGGCTCCCGAAGGGCTGGAGGAGAAATCAGGGCTGCAGGTAGATGCAGCAATGCAGGCAGCCTTCATGCTTGAGGAAAAAGGGCTGGTTTCAGTCTCCGAAAAAGTACTCGAACGCTATTCCCTTACTAAAGAAGGGGAAGAGTACAAAAAAAATGGGCTTCCAGAGCGCCAGATTATTGATATCCTGAAAAATCCTACCTCACTTGAAGAATTGAGAAGCCATTTCTCTCCGCAAATGGTAGGGATTGCAACCGGCTGGCTCGTAAAAAAAGGATGGGCGAAAGTTGAAAATGGGGTAATGGTACCGTCGGGAAAAGTGAATGCAGGAAAGGACGAAGAAGCCCTTGCAGTTTTCACAGGAAAAGCAAAGACCCTTGAAGAGCTCGGATCCGACGAAGGAACAATAAAGGATCTGCTCAAGCGCAAACTTATCATAAAACACGAAGAAAAGTTCAGGACGGTTTCCATAACTGGTGCAGGAAATGCGCTTGCCTCCCAGGGGCTTGTCCTTGAAGAAGAAATTGCTCAGATCACACCCGATTTACTGAAGAGCGGTGCCTGGAAGGAGAAAAAGTTCAGGCCTTACCGTCTCGATATTACTCCTAAATCCCTTTACGGGGCCAAAATCCATCCTTACAGGCGCCTTATAGAGCAGATGCGCCAGATATTCCTGGAAATGGGCTTTACCGAGATCAAAGGTGGTATAATCCAAAGTTCCTTCTGGAATTTCGATGCCCTTTTCCAGCCCCAAGACCATCCTGCAAGGGATATGCAGGATACTTTTCACCTGGGCAGCGCCTGCCAGCTTCCGGGTGAATACTTCGAAAATGTTGCTGCAATGCACGAGCACGGAGGAGAAATTGATTCCTGTGGCTGGGGCGGAACATGGGACAGGGAACTTGCAAAACGCAATGTTCTGAGAACCCACACAACATCCGTTACTGTCAAGTATCTGGCTGACCACCCCAAATCACCTGTAAAAGCTTTCTGCATTGACAGAGCTTACCGCAGGGAAACAATTGACCCTACGCATACTCCAGAGTTCGAGCAACTTGAAGGGGTTGTAATGGACAAGGATATGTCTTTTGCAGACCTGCTCGGCTTACTGGCAGAATTTTACCACAGGATGGGATTCGAAGAAGTCCGCTTCCGCCCCGGCTATTTCCCATACACCGAACCGAGCGTGGAACCCGAGGTTTATGTTGACGGCCTGGGTTGGGTTGAACTTGGAGGGGCAGGCGTTTTCAGAAAAGAAGTTGCCGAGCCTTTAGGGATTAAAGACCCTGTCCTTGCCTGGGGACTAGGGGTCAGCCGGCTTGCCATGCTGAAACTGGGACTTAAAGACCTCAGGCTCCTGTACCAGTCCGATATTGACTGGCTCAGAAAAAGTGAAGTTTGTAGGACCTGAGATCTTAACTGAGGGTTGTAACCTGAAACTCTCAGGTCAAAATTTTTATTTTTAGTTTTAAATAAAAAGCTGCACTGGTAAACCCCGCTGTATGCGTTGTGTAAAAATGTGCTCATTGAATACTCTTAATAAGGAAGATTACCCAGCGACTAACAGATAAGAAAGCCTGTTCCTCTTATGGTGCTGAATTAAACAAGCGCCACATTTCTCACCGTGTGGTATATGCATCAAGGTCTGACCAATAGGAAATAATAGAGGGCTATATAAAAGGATATGATGATTCGATATATCTAGATAAGGATCTTTTTAAGTAAGGACCTTTTAAGGTCTTTTTGCCAGTTATCATAAAGCCTGGAAGCATGTTATATCTTATGAAGGAAAAATCTGTAATTCTCGGAATTTGACAGAAACATACATTTTGTAATATATAAATTGGCTTTATGATCCGGTTTTCTACATAAAATTTAAAGTTTTATATTCTATTTCATGCGGATTTGATTAAGGTGCAGAATCCCCAAAATTGCTATTTTTATGTAATCTATAAATTATGTTAGAAAAATCGCTATACGTGGTATTCGAAGTTGTGCATAAAACTCTTTAACCGATGACCAATGAAGAGGTATTAAATAGAGAACATCGGCAAGAGAAGCAAAAATTACTAGATTTAAATGGATTTTGAGAGATTTACTGACATTTAAAAATGTTAAAACATCAGCTGGATAAAAAAGATGACCAGATTTTTTGCACCACACCCAAAATAATTCCTCCTTTTTCAGCATGATTCACAATTCTCAAACTTTTCTTAGGGAACGAGAATTGGAGAATTTTATCCGCCAAAAAGGAGGAACTATTCACCTTGTTGGTACCAGTAATGAAATATAATTAATACATAATTAATATATTATTATTGAGTTACTGACCATACCACTTATGATCCATAGATGTATTATTACCTATAGCGAAAATATCGATACGATGTGACTCCCACGAGACGGCTGTAGGAGCAGAATATAGTTTCCCACCTCTACAGATCCAATCATGCCAGGAGGAGCCATCATACCACTTATGATGCAGTGTCTGATAATCATTTCCAACGGCAAAACAATCCAATCGATGGGGTTCCCAAGAAGAGATAGCTACACCTTCAGTGAGTTCTCCACCGAGATTTTCCCAGCCATGCCAGGAGCCATCAAACCACTTGTGCTGCATAGATTTATCTTTGCCTATAGCGACAATATCGATACGATTTGAATCCCACGAAACAGCTGCAGGTGCAGAATACAGTTCACCGCCTAGATCTTCCCAGTCGTGCCAGGAGCCATCAAACCACTTATGCTGCAGTGTTCTATTAGCTCCAACTGCGAAACAATCCAATCGATTGGGTGCCCAGGAGGAAACAGCTACACCTTCAGTAAGTTCTCCGCCAAGACTTTCCCAGTCATGCCAGGAGCCATCATACCACTTATGCTGCAGTGATTTATCTTTGCCTATAGCGAAAATATCTATACGATTTGAATCCCATGAAACAGCTGCGGGTGCAGAATACAGTTCACCGCCTAGATCTTCCCAGTCGTGCCAGGAGCCATCAAACCACTTATGCTGCAGTGTTCTATTAGCTCCAACTGCGAAACAATCCAATCGATTGGGTGCCCAGGAGGAAACAGCTACACCTTCAGTAAGTTCTCCACCGAGACTTTCCCACTTGCTCCAAACTGGATTATATTCTGGTGGCACAACGTTGTCGTCGTTGGTTGAAATGGGTTCGGCACCTGCTATTGCACCTGATAACGTCAATGCAAATAAGATTGCAAACAAAATAGCCAATGTGTTTTTTATTTGCCCTTTCATTCTATGTATTCCCCAAATTTTGGTTCAGTTTTATAACTTTGGCAGTATTGCGAATTTACTGTAAATTCCGAATCAAGTTTTCGTACACTGTCGATGAAATTGATCTTGCGATATCGGATTTTTGACCCAATACTTTCTTAAGATTATGATTCTACAGAAAAATCGGTACACTGTCAGAATTCCAAGACATTTTATATTCAGTATTTTTTGGAAGTAACTTCTTATATTGAATGAAAATATAAATATTAGTAATTTTTCATTTATCAGTATAAATTTGTGTTAATATATATTATTATCCTAGATTCGACAGGTTAACATATTTATAAGTAGATATTTTTATATTTCCCTTACGTGAGACTCAATATATTCCAGTGAATCTCTTCCATAGTAAGAATTTTTGACTTTATTTTCCTTTTTTCTGAGAAATTCCCGGGAAACTGGTACGCAAAGGTAAAAATTATAGTATCAAACTGCGGAAATATTATTTTTTTCACCACAGTTCTTCATCTAGTTATCTCCTAAACATTCAACAGAAATCCAGAGAATAATCCTATCTTTGATATGGAAAAACGCAATAAGAAATGCATAGACATTTTTAATTATACTTTATGGTATCGTTATACTCACTATAAGAGCATGCTAAAATAGAATTATAAAAATTCATTTAAATTAGCCATCTTATTTTATTATCTATTGGCCCCCGTGACCAACAACACGACACAAGATCTGTAATCCAATTTTTAAGTAGGGTATTTTCTAATAGAGCCTATCCGAAAAGTCAGTAATGCATGCTGAAAAGTTATAATAAGTCTAAATATCCGGGCATCCGTTCCGGTTTTGCATTTTGTTAATGGAAAGTTACAGTAGGTAACAACACTTTTTAGATAGGCTCTAAGCAGGAAAAAAGGATTATTTAATTTTAAGACAGCCTCTAAGGGAACTTTACATTACATGAAACAAAATGCTAAAAGTGATAAACCGTTTACTCTTAACAGCCATGTTCTGGAAAGGGTGAATAGGTGGAAGGCATTGGTTTCAACTCAAAAGTAAAATGTGTATATATTTACTGTAAAATGTAAAAATGTAAATTTTATAGTAAAATTATAAATACAGTTTAAGTAGAGTCTGGAATTTTAGAGCCTGTTTTTAATTCCCTAGCTATTCAATGTACCGTTGTGATATTTTTCTTTCTTCAAAGTTGCCTGTTCTTGTAATTATATGGGATATATTTATTTCTGCAAAATCTAAGCCATCTTTTCCTCTTAAAATGTATACTAGGGTCTGATTAAATAAGTTTTCAGGTGAACCGGAGTGAGAAAATGTAAATTCAAATAACATGTCTTCTGTTTCTGTCTTGTTGGTTATATGCATATTTTTCCCTCTTATTCTCGTATTTACTTCCCATTTTTGTATGTGGTATTCGTTACGAGTTTACGAGACTTTAAGGATATATTTAATAAAGAAGTCCTAAGTTGTCGAACTCTGCCCTGACGATCCGCAGACCCTCATCGCAATCCTCCGGAGTTTTGCCACCTGTGATTACCAGTTTGCCAGAGCTGAACACAAGCACTACGACCTTGGGAGCCTCGACCCTATAAATAAGCCCAGGAAATACTTCTGGCTCGTATTCGACATTCTCCAGACCAAAAGCTATAGCAATGGTGTTCAGGTTAAGGGTTGTTTTCAAATCAGCACTAGCTACAATGTTCTGAACATGAACTTCAGGTTCTGGATATATTTTATCGAAGCCGATATCCTTTAGTGTGTTAGCCAGAGTGATTATGGCCGCATGAGCGTTCTCGATGCTCTTAGCTCCAGTGCATACCACTTTTCCGGAAGTGAAAATTAGAAAGGCAGCCTTGGGATTCTCTATTCTGTAGACGAGACCGGGGAACTTCTTTTTGTTATATTCTGCGCCTTCCAGCCCAGACTCCATCATTTTTTCCAGGTTGAAATCTTCTGCCAACGCTGTAGATGCCACCACGTTCTCTAAAATTACTGTGGATTCCATACAGCACGTATATGGAAGTTCTATAGTTCTGATCTTCGGTTTAGAGCCTATCCGAAAAGTCAGTAATGCATGTTGAAAAGTCACAATATGTCTATAATATTCGGGCATCCGTTCCGGTTTTGCATTTTGTTAATGGAAAGTTATAGTAGGTAACCACTTTTCGGATAGGCTCATATAGTATGGTTATTTTAGTTCAAAGCCTATTAATTGTACATTACAGAATTAGACGACGAGTTCCTCATATCACTAAAAGAAAATTGTCCGGAGCTTTTTGAAGAACCTGAGTAGTATGAATTCTTTTTAATTCAACAGGAGTAAAAAGCTGCGGCCAGCCAAGGTAACGAGAATCGAGGAGGTATATACCTTACGGGATTTTAGTTTCTAAACATATTTTCTTTAGTAAATATATAAGTATATAGTATACTAATTGGTGAAATCAGGAACGAACATATTGCGTTAGCAATTAAACTAAAAGGGGTAAATAATGACAGATATCCCATCAGAAACAAATAGTCCATCAGGGTACCCATCAGAATCTCAATCAGAATCTGTGACTGCCCCTAGAGAATTACCAAGTGCCCCGGAAGGTCAGAATGCAGTCGAATCACGACCTAGAGCAACTGCGAAAACTGGTATAGCCACCCGGTACTGGCTTGAACTGATGCCTTACCCCCCAGGCAGCGTAAGAAGTTTATGGCTCTTTGTTAGCGATGATTGGAGACACCTAGACAACCCAGACCTTGGAACTCAGGTCTCTGTGCAGGATGCCTTCTGCAGATGTTCGGAACGTCTGGAGGTTCTGGTCTGGTACTCCGAAGATATGATCGAAGGACTTGTAGTAAAGACAAAATAACTGAAAAGAAAGATTTCTTTTCTAACTTTTACCTATTTATGACAAATTTAATAAGGCATTCTTCGATTTTGATCAAACTTTTTTGAAAAGATTTGCTTTAAACCGTTTTTCTGCTAATTACACCATCGAGTCATTTTCGCTCAAGCCTTTTTTGAAAAGATTTGCTTTAAACCGTTTTTCTGCTAATTACACCATTGAGTCGTTTTCGCTCAAGCCTTTTTTGAAAAGATTTGCATTAAATAACTGCAAATCCTATTTTCCAGTATAAATTATTCGATAATAAAGAAAAAGGGAGTAGAAAAGGGAGTAGAAGCGGGGGTGAGCTATGAACAGAAACAAGTATTGGAAAATCACGCGGAGCGATTGGTACGGAATAGCTCAGGTAATTTTTGCGTTCATAGCAGTAATTATGATATTGTCGTTTTTCCTGCTTCCGGGTTACTGGTATCTCTGGCTTATAATAGTAGCCGGAGGACTTGCCCTGCTTGTGGCATGGCATGCAAAAAACTTTGCCTATCTCTGTCCCGGATGCGGTGAGGTGTTCGAGATTTCAACGCTTGAAGATTTCATCAGCCCCAATGGTGTAAATAAAAAATACCTCAGGTGCCCGAGGTGTGGGAAACGGGCCTGGGCTGATATTCTGGGAATTAAAGAGGCAACTATCCTAAAGAAGTAGCTGTTATCTGAAAACTAAATACCGGTCATATGAAAAGAAGAAGGGAACCTGAAGCCCTGGGAAAAGGTTTCCGAAAACGAACCCTGAGGAGCCATGAAAAAAGAAAGCGAAAACCAGGAAAATACTCCAGACTCTCTTACCGGAGAAAAAATTTCTCTTCTTCCAATTCTTGCTGTCAATTTCATAAGCACGCTCGGATTCAGCATTGTACTCCCGTTTCTGGTGTTTTTGGTTAGCCGGCTGGGAGGGAACGCTTTCATTTACGGACTTGCAAGTTCGATGTATCCGGCTTTTCAGCTAATTGGGGCCCCTATTCTGGGCAGGTGGTCTGACACCTACGGCCGTAAAAAGATCCTGTTTTTAAGCCAGTTAGGGACTTTGCTTTCATGGATCATTTTCCTTGGGGCCCTTTTTCTTCCAGTAGTAAGCTTATTTAAAATAGATTCCGGAATCCTGGGAACTTTTACCGTTACCCTGCCCCTTGCAGTGCTCTTTTTTGCCAGAGCTCTTGACGGGCTGACCGGAGGAAATGTATCGGTAGCCAATGCTTATCTAGCCGATATTACTGCAGAAAGAGATAGGAGCCGGAATTTCGGGAAGATGTCGATTTCCGAGAACCTGGGATTTATAGTTGGGCCTGCCCTTGCTGGAATATTGAGCGTAACCGCGTATGGGGATGTAGCTCCTGTACTTGGAGCAATAGTAATCTCACTTATCGGAACACTGCTGATTATGTTTTATGTTCCCGAAAGTAAAGAGTGCGCTCTTGAGGGGCCTGAAGAAGCCGAGAATGTAAGGAAAATCTTCGGTTATGAGATAAGGGAATGCAGAACCACAACGGAAATAAAAAAACCTGAATTCATAGAGATCCTGAGACTTCCATATATCCCTTATATGCTTTGCCTGTACTTTCTAATCGACCTTGGATACAATGTGTTCTACACGGCTTTTCCCCTGCACGCGATTTCAGCGCTCAACTGGAGCATTGCAAAAATGGGCGTTTACTTCACGGTGCTGAGCGGGCTTCTGATAATTGTACAGAGTACTGTACTTCCCAGGGTTTCAAGAAAACATTCGGATGCAACCCTCATAATCTTCGGAAGCCTGATTCTCGGTACGAATTTTTTGCTTCTCATTCCTGGGAATCTTTCCCTTACCTACCTTGCAGCAGGGTTTTTCGCGCTTGGAGATGGGCTTATGTGGCCTTCATTTCTCTCTCTTTTATCAAAAGTTGCAGGAAGAAAGTACCAGGGAACGATACAGGGTGTTGCCAGCAGTTTCGGAGGCCTTGCAAGCATTACCGGACTTATCCTTGGCGGCCTTTTATATGAAACACTTTCAGGAACCTCTTTTTTAATTGCAGGTCTGGTAATCTACACTGTTTTTTTACTCAATTTCAGGCTTAGGCGTTTTGAAGAACAGAGGATTTTGAAGAATAGATAACAAATAGATCCAATTTTGAGACAGATAAAAACCAGATCTCAGGATCAGTTAAATATCAAAATACTGGAAGAATGGACTGAGTTTGAAGATTTGGAAGTTGCTATAAAATTTGAACATAAATAGTCGTTTAAAATTCCAATATGATTTTAGTTAACAAATTAATTGAATAAAATCAAACAATCTACAATAAACAAATATTTAAGTGTTAAAATCTCATTATAGTCAATAATTTTTGTGAGTTATTAATATATTTACATAAATGAAAGATAAAAATTCGAGACGAGTAAAATGATCGGCTTTTCTTATGTTTTTATTCTTTCCGCATTTATTGGTTTGCTTTCCTTTGTTTTCTGGGTATGGACTCTTATTGACTGTGTGAAAAAGGAGACAGATATAGGAAATACACGCCTGATCTGGGTCATAATTATTGTTTTAACCTATATCATAGGAGCTTTTCTATACTATCTTATCCGACGTCCTAAGAGGCATCTAGAGCTAGGGAAATGAAGCAGACAGAAATTAAAATTGGTAACTGTTTAAACTGTAAATTTTACCCGCATTAATCACCCCATCTTTAAAGTTTTAGCATTTATTGCTACAATCACGGTACTCAAGCTCATTAAAACGGCACCCATAGCAGGACTCAATAAGATTCCGTATCCATAGAGTACTCCGGCTGCAAGTGGAATGGCAAAAACGTTGTATCCTGTTGCCCAGAGAAGATTCTGATACATCTTGGAGTAAGTTTTCCTAGAAAGCCCGATAATATTAACCACATCTCTCGGATCGTTTTTTACCAGGACTATGTCAGCGGTTTCAATTGCAACGTCCGTACCTGCTCCTATGGCTATCCCGATATCAGCCTGAGCCAGGGCAGGAGCATCATTAACTCCATCCCCAACCATGCCAGTAATGTACTGCGCCTGGACTTCCTTGACCTTCGCGGCTTTCTCATGAGGAAGGACTTCTGCGAAATAATCATCAAGCTCCAGTTCCTGGGATACCCAGGCTGCAACATAGCGATTATCGCCTGTAAGCATGAGGCACTTTATTCCCATGCTTTTAAGTTTTGAGATAGCTTCCTTGGATTCTTTCCTGACAATGTCGGCAAGTGCAACGGCTCCAAGTACCCTGTCGCCCTCAAGCAGGAACACAACAGTCTTTCCCTGTGCTTTGATTTCTTCAATTTTCTCATTTTTGAGAGCAATTCCATTTTCTTCAAGATAACCAGGGCTCACAACAAGGAATTTTTTTCCTTCAATGAGCCCCTGTACACCTTTTCCCGGAATAGAACTGAATTCCTCCACGGGTTGAATTTGCATCCCTTTTTCCTGGGCACTTTCCAGAATGCCTGTTGCAATAGGATGTTCCGAACTGGCTTCCAGAGAGGCTGCAAGGCTTAAGATTCTTTTATCATCCTTTTCGTACTCTCCGAATCGATTTTCCTCGCCTGAAACAGAAACTACAAGAGAAACTACATCCGTAACCCCAAATCGACCTTCGGTAAGTGTACCGGTTTTGTCAAAAATAATAGCCTGAAGATTACGTGCTCTTTCAAATGCCTGCCTGTCCCGGATAAGAAGCCCAGATTTTGCGGCAATGGATGTTGAAACTGCAACTACCAGAGGAATTGCAAGCCCAAGGGCGTGCGGACAGGTAATAACCATTACAGTCACTGCCCTTTCCAGAGCAAAGACAAGTTGCTGGCCGAAAAGGATCCAGAGAATAAAAGTGAGAGTACCCACAGTAAGAGCTATAATTGTGAGATACATAGCAGCCTGGTTTGCCAGATCCTGGGTTTTTGATTTGCTTTCCTGGGCAGCCCTGACAAGTTCGACAACCTGGCTAAGATAGGTATCTTTTCCGGTCTTTTCTACCCTGACGACAAAAGCCGCCTCTCCGTTAATTGAGCCGCCGATAACGTCATTTCCCGGCTTTTTCGAAACAGGCTTCGATTCCCCGGTAAGCATGGATTCGTTGACGCTGCTCGTCCCCTCGACAACAGTCCCGTCCACAGGCACTTTTTCCCCGGGTTTTATCAAAACCTTATCCCCGACTTCTAGCTGCTCAACCGCGACATCAATCACATCTCCATCTTTCTTCAAGTGGGCAACCGAAGGCATAATTTTTACAAGCTCCTCAAGGGCTCTTGAAGCTCCCATAACCGAACGCATTTCCAGCCAGTGCCCGAGTAGCATTACATCGATAAGGGTTACAAGCTCCCAGAAAAACACCTCTCCATGAAGCCCGAAAACTACAGCCGAGCTGTAAAAATAAGCCACGCTGATTGCAATGGCTATAAGGGTCATCATTCCAGGAGATTTTTCGGAAAGCTCCTCTTTAATCCCCCTGAGAAACGGATACCCACCATAGAAATACACAATAGAGGAAAGGAAAAAAGTAAGGTAGTCCGCACCCGGAACGTGAAGCTCAAAGTTGAAAAAGTCCTGAATTGTAGGCGAAAGTACCAAAACTGGAAAAGTTAACACAAAAGAAACAATAAATCTTCTTCTGAAATCTTCAAGCATTTGGGTATGATGGTTGGCGTGATCTTTCCCACCGGCCGCCTCATGGCCTTTGTGTTCCATTCCTTCATGCTTCTCTTCGTGCTTCGTTTCTTCATGTTTCAGACCACGATGCTCATGATTTATCTCCTCATGCTGTTTATGTTCCGTTCCGCCACGTTCCTCATGTATCAGTTTTTCTTGTGGTTCATGGTCATCATGTTTAATTTCGCTGTGCTGTTTGGGTTTCATTTCTTCATGCCGCTCAGGGCCCCCATGCCTTATTTCCTCATGTTGTCCATACGCCGGAGATTTTTCTTCGGTACGCATCGTTCGAGCTTCTGGAAGACCCTGATGCACTATATTTCCAGCAGATTTATTCCCGCTTCCTTCGTGAGATCTATGGGAATTTCCTGACGTATCCCTTACAAAGTTTTTCTCTTTATCGCGATAAGAGGGTTTATTTTCTTGAGTTTTAGAAAAACCGGTGTTCACTCCCTTTTCTTCAGCCTTCATATCTTCCCAATTCCCCTGATTTTAATTTTGTTTTTAAATATATTAAAGCTTCTGATATATTAGAGATTAAAAGATCCAAATACCCTGAGTGGAGAAAAATAATGAATCTTTTAGTGCGGTAATGTGAAAAGTGAATATTAGAGTATACCGAGGTTAATTTTGAGAAATATATAAGAAAAGTGTAATAAAAGTAGGTTTTTTACTATCGTTATTAGGTATATTGAGTCATATATTGTGAAAAAAACTCAAGTCATGTATTTTATTGATATTTTATCAAAAATATCGATATTAGAGGATAAAATTAGAAAATTATAGAAAAACCATAGAAGAATCTGAAAAACCTGAAAAAAACATTAGAAGAATATTTAAGAAAGTTATAAACAAGTGCAGGGAAAAAGCCAAAACTAAGCTACTTCAAGCCATTCTAAAAGGGAAATAAACCAAAACACACTCGTGAGAAGATATTTAACTGCTCTGTGCTCTTCGAATATTATTACGCACAGAGAGGACCAAAATAAAGAACATAATGACGCTAAAGACCCCAATAAAGATAGTATCCCTAAAGGCTATGTCCAGAGGAATATAACTAATAGACCCATAATCTGGAGGCAAGAAAGTCATAATTTAATCTACGTGCCCAAATATAATAAACTTATCGAATTGTCTTATATATGGAGGAAAATAAATTAAAATGTTTTGAAATTTAAAAACACAATATAATGATTAAGAAACCAAAATCTATGCACGATATTTCCGTTTACATCACTTTGCTTATTTTTGTAACCTGCCAGCTTTCCAGATTAAAGACATATATAAAATCGAGGGTTATAGTTTACGGGTTTATAAAAGGAACAAAAGAAATAGTGCGAATTTGAGAAAGGAACATTATTAATGGAAATGTATACAGTTTTAATATTATCAAGCTTTATTGCCGCATTAATTTCTGGAGCTGCCGGCTTTGGAGGTGCGCTTTTGCTTTTGCCTGTGTTAACCCTGTACGCAGGTGCAGAACTTGCGATTCCGGTACTTACAATTGCGCAATTGATTGGCAACCTGTCAAGAATGGCGTTCGGACTAAACCAGATTGAATGGAAAAAGGTTTTCTTATTTTCTATGACGGCAGTTCCATTATCCGCACTTGGAGCTTTTGGGTTTTCAATTAGCTCAAAAAGCACCGTAACAAGGATAATAGGTGCTGTTTTAATTTTGTTTGTATTTTTAAGGTATTTTAGGATATTAAAATTCAAACCGAATGATAAAACGCTTGTTCTCGGCGGGGCAGTGACCGGCTTGCTATCCGGACTTGCAGGAAGTGCCGGGCCGATTGGGGCTGCAGTATTTCTTTCCTTTGGCTTGCCCCCGGTAGCTTATATAGCAAGTGAAGCTGCGACCGCAACTGCAATGCACATAACTAAAATCATCGTGTATGGCAAACTTGTGAATCTCCCTCCAAATACTATTAATCTTGGACTTATCATGGGGCTTGCCATGATATTTGGAACTTATGCAGCAAACCGCCTCATTAAAAACATGAAAAAAGAAGTTTTTCAAAAATACGTGGCTGTTCTCCTTTGTGTGGTTGGGGCTTATATGTTGATTTAATCCGTGGATCGAAGCTAGAAAACAGATCCGAAATCATCTGACGTGATATCTCATTTTATTCGGTTCTCCCTCGCGCGTATGACAATTTTGCTTAATTCTCGCAACCACAACGCCGAACTCGCTACCGCCGCGCAGAGTAGCCAATCTCCAGGACTCAAGCTCACGGTCGAGAAAGCCTGCTGCAAAAACGGGACGTAAATGACCGCTATCTGCAACAGAAGCGACAAGATAACTGCGCCCCAAAGCCATTTGTTAGAGAACAAGCCGACGAATGCGCTTTGCTTATCCGAACGCGCATTGAAAACGATGAAAAGCGAGAAGAAAACCACTGTGTTAAAAACCATAGTCTGTGCATATTGCAGGCTGCCTGAGCCTTCAACCAGACCTCCAGGTAAACTGGCATCCAGTACGAACAGCGCCCCAGCTGCCATGATTACACCGGTAAAGAGGTTGCCGGCCCACATGCTACGGGTTATCACTCCTTCTTCTCGCGGGCGCGGCGGTTCTTTCATCAATCCCGGCTCAGCCGGGTCTACTCCGAGAGCAAGTGCAGGTGGGCCGTCTGAAATAAGGTTGATCCACAGGATTTGAGTTGCGAGCAGCGGCAGTACTATCCCGGCCCCACCGTTGGCGGTCAGCCCTATAACATCTGCCAGCAGTAAGCCGAAAAACATTATCATCACTTCCCCGAGGTTTGAGGAAAGCAGGTAGCGCAGGAACTTACGGATATTAGAGAAGATAGCACGCCCCTCTTCTACAGCCCCTACAATGGTCGCGAAATTATCGTCCGCGAGCACAACATCGGAGGCTTCTTTGGAAACATCCGTTCCAGTAATGCCCATTGCAACCCCGATATCGGCCGTTTTCAAAGCGGGCGCATCATTAACCCCATCGCCCGTCATTGCCACGATTGCTCCCTGGCGTTGTAAAGCTTTCACGATCCGAAGCTTGTGTTCTGGGTTAACGCGTGCATAGACCGAGACTTCCCGAACCGTCTGGTCAAGCTTTTCCTCAGGCATCTTCTCAAGCTCAGCACCCGTAACAGCCTGCCCGTGAGTGGGAATGCCGAGTTCTTCAGCAATAACTGTAGCAGTTTTAGGATGATCGCCTGTTATCATTATCGGACGAATACCCGCAGCCATGGCACGCGCAACTGCATCTTTAGCCTCCCTGCGCGGCGGATCAATCATGCCGATCAATCCCAAGAAGATGAGGTCTTTCTCGACGTGTTCATCAAACTCTTCCTGCTTAAACGCATCTTTTGGCAGCGTGCGGAAAGCGACAGCAAGTGTTCGTAAAGCTTTACCGGCAAGTTCTTCATTACTCTTCAAAATTTCTGCGCGGCGTTCCTCAGTCAGAGGCTTTATATCATCTCCTACAAGCTCCTGCGTACAGCGAGCAAGCAATATATCCGGTGCGCCTTTAGTAAAGGAAAGCAATCGTTCCTCCTGCTCGGTATCACTATGAACCGTGCTCATCAGTTTGCGCTCTGAAGAAAAAGGCACTTCCCCAATTCGTTCCAGCCGTGCATTGAGAGCCTCAGCTTCCAGCCCGGCTTTGCGTGCCGCAACAATCAATGCTCCTTCGGTCGGGTCGCCATGTACCGCCCAGCGCCCATCGCGTTCATGCAACACTGCATTACTAGCGCGGTCAGCAGCTGCAAGTGCACGCACTAACTCAAATTGGAGTGCACCATCAAGCTTCCCTCCTCCTTCTCTACGCACCTCACCTTCTGGAGCATAACCCGTGCCTTCGAAATTGACGCGCCCACTCGCGGTGACTATCGTAAGTACAGTCATTTCGTTCTTCGTGAGCGTGCCCGTTTTATCGGAGGCAATAACATTAGCCGAACCAAGAGTCTCGACAGCCGCAAGATGGCGCACAATAGCATTTTTTCGCGCCATGCGCTGCACGCCGAGAGAAAGCACGACTGTCACCACCGCAGGCAGGCTTTCAGGCACAGCCGCGACTGCGAGCGCCACACCTAAAATGAGCACATCAAAAAGAGCTGAGAAACCCCTCACATCTTCAACCAGGAGAATGGTTGCAATTATCACGACAGCAATAACAATAACGATGATCCCGAGCAGTTTGCCAACGCGGTGAAGTTCCTTTTGCAGTGGTGTGGTTTCTACAGGCGCTTCTTTGAGCATCCCTGCAATGCGTCCCATCTCGGTCTGCATTCCGGTTGCTGTAACCACTGCACGCCCGTGACCGTAAACAGCCACAGTACCGCTAAAGATCATATTATCGCGGTCGCCAAGTCCGACCTCTTCTGCAATAGGGAGATCATCTTTCAAAACAGGCAGGCTCTCGCCTGTCAGTGCCGCTTCGGCCGTTTGAAGTGCAGTTGACTGAATCACTCGAGCATCCGCCGGGATAGTGTCGCCTTCTTCGATGATGATAATGTCGCCGGGCACGATCTCAGTCGCCGGAACACTCTGCCGCGTACCGTCCCGAATAACATTGGCCTGTGCCGCTGTCATCTGGCGCAACGCCGCAATAGCTTCCTCAGCTCGGGACTGCTGAACATAGCCCATGATCGCATTGAGTAGGACGACTGCGAAGATAGCAATTGCTTCGTAAGGCAGGGTCGAATTTCGTTCATACAGCCACATTCCTGCAGAGATAAGTGTTGCAATAAGAAGCAGGATAACGAGTACATCTTGAAACTGCGCCAGAAATTTTCTCCATGCAGGTACAGGTTTTTCTGCCATCAATTCGTTCTTGCCGTACCTATCGAGCCGCGCTCTCGCCTCCCCTTCGCCCAAGCCGCTTCGTGCATCCGTATCAAACGCGGTTAATACTTCATTAACCGACTGTCGATAAGGAATAATAGAATCTTGCGGAATTGTCATGGTACTCACGTTTGATCTATTTTCGCTCAGATTTACGGCGTAACTTATAAATTCCCCAAAATAAAGGATCAAAGATCTAAAAGAAAACATTTTGCACCGGGTAAGTAAGCCCATATGGGAATTCCCTTTTATGTTTCTAATCCCGTTTCTTTTTCTATAATCCTTATATTATAGTCCTCACATAAATTAGTGATTTTTATAAAGCTCCTTTATGTTAGCAGAATATGAAAAATTAACAGAGTGCCCATTTTTTAAATTAATTTTTTCGATAATGTGCAGGAATGAGGAATACTTTACAGAAAACTGGCATTAAAGGCAAAAATATATTGGAAGCACATATACTTCATTAATAAGAAAGTAAAGGGGAAGCCGATGATTGCAGGTTTATCTTCACTCTGCCGTGTAATAACAATATTATAGAATTTAAATAACTGCAGGAAAAAAAAAATCATTGAATTCAGTCCAAATTAATATAAAATACATAAAGAGTAATAGAATTCTATTTAAAAAAATTCACAGAACTTAAAAAATCATTAACTTAAAAGATTTCATTAATTTAAAAGATTCCATTAGAAATCATATATGTATCTCGTTTCTTTAATGACTTTATCGTTGCTATCTTTTTCTACGAATCTCATAATCTCTTTGTCATGAGTAACCATGGTTTTACAATAGGGGCATTCTTCTGTGTTTTTGTACATAACGGAATGTAGAAATGATTCTTCGTCTTCAAATTGAATAATTTGTGAGCTGAACCATTTTCTACACCTTGTACATCTAACTTCACAGCTTTTTGTATTGTTCATATTTTCATCCTCATATGCAGGAGACCTTTTCTCGGGGGAGAAGGAGATATAGAGAATAGTCGACCTTCGTTTTATTTCACTATCCTCTGAAGTAATATCAACTTATATATAATCAATGTAGCTAAAAAAGAATATGCTAGAATATTTAAAAACTAAGCTTGGTTTAGCTTTTTATGTAGATATAGAAATTGAATAGCTGCTACAGAAAATAGGCAATTTATAGAGAAAAAGAATAAGCTGGACAATGCGGTAAGTTAAAAATACCTCTCAGCCGACATTAGTATTATGAAAATGTAGCTATAAAATGAAGCCGCACACTGTTTTTATACGAATTACAATTTTTTAGATAATTCTATATATAAAGAACAGGCTAGAATACAGTAAAAAAGATTTACTTTAAATACATAATATTTATGATATTTTTATCGAACTTAGTTAAAAACCAGATATGATTCATCTGAACCAAATGAAAGACCTACTAATGGTCAAAACATGAATAGTTGGAGTTCTGAAACCAGTTATTAAAAGCTCAACCGTATAAGATTATTGACTAGTACTGTGTTTCCGAAGTATGTTCACAAAACTTGACTTTTCCCTAAATAGGGAACCTGTTTTGGAAGCGAAGCGTTAGTTCTGTAACTCTTCTTTGATTTAAGCATAGAAGAATTGTTTTCAAATCAACTGAAAGGTAGTGAGCCCATGATCGAACAAAATTTTTATGATAATATCAATGTGCTAGAGTGCATTGAAAGAGACGGGATAAAAATTGAGATTTTTCAGTATAAAAATCTGCGAGGGCTTAGGGACGCTCGCCTTGCAGAAAATTTGTATAATCTTGAGAGAGTAGGAATGAGCCTAAAGCAGGTAAAAATCACCCTTCAAAACAGCTCGATAACTACCGAACCAGGAGCTCTTTATTTTCACAAAGGGGATATTTGTGCAGAATGCCAGATAGGAGGAGTTGGAGGCCTTGCAAAGAAATTGATTAAGAATTCACTTACTGAGGAAGCTGCCTTCACTCCTACTTATTCAGGTACTGGAGAGATTTTCCTTGAGCCAAGTTTCGGCCATTTCATATTGATGGAACTGGACAATGATCCGATTATTGTAGATAAGGGAATTTTCTATTGCTGTGAAAGCGGAGTCAATGTAGAAGTTTCGTCCCAGAAAAACCTATCAGCCGGACTATTTGGAGGAGAAGGTTGGTTTCAGACCAAACTCAGTGGAAAGGGCCTATGTGTTCTTGCAATCCCAGTGCCTCTAAGTGAGATTCTGAAATATGAGCTTAATAATGAAAGACTACAAGTCGATGGAAACTTTGTGTTCCTAAGATCATCCTCTATCAAATTTACGGTTGAGAGATCTGCAAAAAAATTGGTTGGAAATATAACCAGTGGAGAAGGAGCACTTCATACCTATGAAGGCACTGGAAAGATATGGATGGCTCCCACACAGCCCATGTATAAAACACTTGGACAGTATAACCACCCACTTACTGTAGAAAATATTAGTGAGTGAAAAAGCTGATTTTAATTATCTTATATTTACAGGATCCTGGATAGATTAAGTCTGGCTCAAAAATGGGAGAAAGTTTTAAAAAACTTAAAGATGAATTCATTAAAAATATGAGCAGCTTGCCAAGCTGGCAAAATAATTAATGAGTTAGAAAAAGAGTTAACCTAGTTGTAATTGAAAAAGTCAGCTTTCTTATCTAAAAAGTTTAAAATGAAGCTCTCATTCACATATTTTGAGATATGACAAAACTTGACTCTCACAGGATCTCTTCCTCTCTTTGAAGGATCCAAAAGTTCCCTTCTGTCTCTGAGAATCATTTTCACGTCCCAGAAATGTCTTTCTTTCTTCAATCAAATGTGTATAATAGTACTATCCTAATTTACTTCCCAATTGTAGACTTAAGCTTAATTTTAGACAGGTTTTTACACCCACTACCGCATATATGTTGAAAAAGAAACTGGAGAATTAATATCTCCTGAAGTATTGTCTATTGAAATAGACTTCCTGCACAGAAGCTTTCTTTTTCGCGGTACTGATCCCAAGAATGGAGTAAGGAGTGCAGTGTCTCAGGATCGAGCTAACGAGTCCCATAAAAGCGATTAGTGCAACAATCCACTTCCAGTGAGATCTTTTTACAAGACCTGTTGACAGTGCGAGAGTTGCAAGTACTCCATATATGGTTCGGAAAAGGAGATCAAAGCCTCCTACATTTTCTTCCAGAAACAATTTTTTGAGATTCATCGGACAAAAACCCCTTATAAACCCTCGTACATACTTATAGAGCCCTCAATATATAGCATTATTCTATTTGTACTCATTAGTATTACGTTCTCAGCTATTCGCAGTATTTTTGTATTGCTCACAGTATGTTATTATATTGCAGCAGGCTTGTGCCGTATTTATAGTATGTTTGTGTTATACTTGCAGATGGTATATTTGTGTTATATTTGCAGCATGTTTTCGCCGTATTTGTATCATGTTTATATTCCCAGAAAGTCTGAAGAGAAATTATGTAACCCCCGAAAAGATTGACATCCAAAAAATACAAAATATATAACAAGAGACGGAAGGTTTCTAATTATGCCTGAAATAAAACTTGACAGATCGATCTCATATCTCGAAGGTACACAACGAGTATTTGATGAGGCCACAACCCTGGAAAACACCAAAGATGAGATAAAAAAAATAGGCGTTACCCGAATTGCAGATATTACGAATTTGGATAGGCTTGGAATACCCATTTTCTCGGCAATCCGCCCCAGTGCCGCAAAGGGAGCGATCAGTATTTACTCAGGCAAGGGCTCGACCGAGCAGCGAGCCCGGATTTCAGCAATAATGGAGAGTTTTGAGCGCTGCCTGGCAGAAAGACCTGGCCTGAACGCAAATGTAAAAGGCGAGATTTCCGCTCCGGCTCTTATAGAATCTTATATCAGAGCCGAAGAAAGCTGCACAGTGCTTGACCCGGCAACACTACTTCTGCCTCAGCCTTATCTTCCCCAATCCCTGTGCGAGTGGGTTGGAGCATACGACATTATGAACAAAGAGGAAGTGTTCGTAAGCTCCAATTCGGTTTACCACCCATATGACTCACCCGGACAATGCCAGAAACTCTTCCTGAGCAATACCAATGGACTGGCATCAGGAAACGTGATTGAGGAAGCCATTCTCCACGGGCTTCTCGAGGTTATAGAAAGGGACGCAGTCAGTATTGCCCAGTTTTCCCGCAATCTCGGAAAGGAAATCATACTGACTGAGGAAGACGGATACCTGTACGAGCTTGCCAGCAAGTTTAAGGATGCAGGAATAGAACTAAAAATCTGGCTGGTTCCAACCGATACCGGCATTCCGACAGTAATTGCGGCAACTGACGACGTAAAGTTGAAAGATCCAGCGCTTCTTGTCATGGGGGCAGGCTCTCACCTGAAACCCGAAATTGCAGTTTCACGGGCCATAACCGAAGCTGCCCAGTCGAGATTAGTCCAGATACAGGGAGCAAGGGAAGACACAGACAGGGAAGGTTTTATCCGAAGTGTGGGATACGACCGCATGAAACGTTTGAACTGGTTCTGGTTTGAAGAAGGAGAAAAAATATCCCTTTCCGAAGTGCAGGACCTTTCCAGGAGAAGCCCCGCAGAAAATATTGATGTAATACTCGAAAAACTTCAGGGTCTTGCCGAAAGAGTGCTAGTAGTAGACCTCTCAAGAGAAGAAGTTAAAGTGCCGGTTGTCAGAGTAATAATCCCTGGATTCGAACTTTTCACTATTGACAGGGATCGGAAAGGAAAAAGAATCGGTTCCCAAAGAAAGAGAGAATTTTCCAGAAACAAAAATGAAAAGCCGTGGAAGAGACGATGAAAGCAAGGGCGGTAATCTTTACAGGCAACAGCATCAGCCACGAGGACTCAAGAGAAATCCTCAGGGCAAATTACCAGCCACCTGTACGCAGGTTCCAGCTTGATAAATTCGTCCAGAAAGGGTATAAGGTCATAGGGATAATAGACGGAATCTTTTTTGACAGGGCTGCAGTAGGGCATAGGGAGATTCTGTCTGCACTTGATGCAGGCGTAAAGGTCGTAGGAGGGGCCAGCATGGGAGCTCTCAGAGCTTCGGAACTGGATACCCACGGGATGATAGGCGTAGGAAATGTTTACGAGTGGTACAGGGACGGGGTAATTGAATCTGATGATGAGGTAGCGGTAAGCACCAATCCTGATACTTTCGAGCCAATCTCCGTGCCCCTTGTCAATATAAGGGAGACCCTGAAAGCCGCATTTACCTCAGGACTTGTGGGTGAAAAAGAGCATAATGGCCTCCTGGAGCTTGCAATTGACACCTATTACCCTGACCGGAGCTATTTCGGGCTTGTGAAAGAAGGGGCGAAAAAAGGGTTGATCCCGGAAGAAAAGAAAAAATCCATTCTGGATTTTTGCACAGGCAATGAAGTTGACGTAAAAAGGGAAGATGCAGTCCTTGTGCTTGAAACTGTAAAAAAGCTGATTGAAGAGGCCTGAAACTTCAAACCTCCCTTTTCAGATATCTTCTTTTTTAGACCTCTCTTTTCAGATATCTCCCATTAGTATTTTCAAATTTTCAGATTTTTTTCAGCATTTTCTTTTTTCAATGCTTTATAATATAAAGCCTGATAATGTACAGACTTGCAATTAAGACAAGGAAGTTATAAACAGCCCTGAAAATTGGGATGTATTGATGCTCAAACCAGATTTCAATTATCCGCTCTATGGAGAAATAGAGCTGGAAAGTGGATACAAGTAGAAGCAGCATGGAGATGAGGAAAATTCCTTTTTTGAAATTCTCCCCCATCTCAGACACTTTTTCCACTTTTGGCTCTGGTTTCAGATCTAAAGTTTCACTCATACAAACCGCCTCCTTAGAATTACCGCCGAACAGAACAGGATTGCAGATAAAGCGAGGCTGAACCCTGGTGCTTCTTTTTTATCGGCATACTCCTCTTCAGGAATTATCTCAGTTTCCACCACATTTTCGAATTCGCTTGTTTGGATCTTCCGAGCCTGAGTATTATTTCTATTTTTGACCTCAACTATGGGGCTAAGCTGAATATAGCCTTCTCCGCGCTCGACTATTGTATCGTTGTTCCAGACGAGGACTTCGACAATGTAATTATACTGGTCAGGTATTGTCAGGTTGACAGTCTGGATAACTGTGGCTTCGGGTTTGATTTCTCCTGTGTGCGTCCAGACCTTATCTGCAAGGAGTCCAGCATCCATTTCGCGAACCTTAACAAGCATACGGAAATCTTTGCTCGTTTCCCTGCCTTCATTTGCCAGATAGATATCATTTTCAACAAGGACTTTTCCCCCGTCTACTTTTTTCACTCTGAAATCCATTTCGGGAATTCCAAGCCCTGTCTCCTGCACCTCAGCAGGCAGAGCATCAAGATTGTAAACTTTGATTTCTCCATTGCCTTTCTGAACATTTTCTTCAAAAAGGACACTACGGAGATCGTATCCTCCGTTCTTCGGAAGGGTCAGGACCTGACTCACTGATTTTGTATCACCCTTCTTTAGCACTCCTAGTTCGATCTGCTTCTGTGTTTCAAGCAGTCCGCTTTCCCGGCTATAGGCTTTAAGAAGAAGTGAAGTATTTTTCATACTGTCACCCTGCATTTTTTCGATATACGTTGTGACATTAAGGTCTATGAAAGTCGTTCCTGTACGTTCTGCTGAGATGTCCATGTCCTTAACATTGTAGTAACTTTCTTCTTCAAAATTCTTAATGCAGCCGCTTCCGAAGGTGAAAGTAATAATAAAGAGTATTAAGAACAAATTTTTTAAGAAAAATAATTGAGCCGACTTGCTACCCAACTTTCTCAAGATTTGTCACCTTTTAATAAGTTATATTTCAAAGTATATGCTTTTTCCCTTAGTGGACACTTTTACTTTTCTTAGCGAAATAATTGGATGAAAATTATTAATATGAACAAATCAATATTCAGATAGGGAGTAAAATGGAGTAGTTAGAGCATAGAGTGCAAGCCTGAAGAATTCCAATTGTGATCTGTGGCTCTGAAATTACTGGAAAAAACGAATCTGTAAAAAGGATGAAAAATCCGTAATACGGAATAAAAACCAGGAATACAAATCGAGAACTTGAGGGGAAATTATGGGAAACATTGAAATCGAATCTATGCCGCGAAGACAGATACTTATCGCTACCGATGGCTCAGAGACTGCAAAAGAAGCCGCGGACTTCGGGATGGAAATGGTTGGGTGTAGTGGGGCAAAAGTATATGCCGTGTATGTCATTGAAACAACTCCTTATCGTTCAGTTCCTCTGGATCAAATCTGGTCAAAAGAAACTCTTGACGAATTTGAGAGAGTAGGACATGAAGCAACCTCTTATATAGAGAAGATTGGAAAATCAGTAGGAGCGGAAGTTGAATCCAGAGTGCTGAAAGGCAATCCGGCTGAAAAGATATTGAGCTTCGCAGAAGACAATAATATTGATATGATCATAGTAGGGTCGCTTGGAAAAAGCGGATATGAGCGTGTTTTAGTTGGAAGTGTATCTGATAAAATTATAAGGCATGCAAAGGTTCCGGTTCTGGTTGTTCGAGAACGACATAAAAGTGAGAAAAAACTGATACAAGAATAATCCCTGAGTAGCTAAATGAGACAAGCTGCTTTTTAGATGAGCTCATAACATGTTAGGAAGAAGAGTATCCAGCTGAAAAGATCTAGATTTTGCAGAAAAACAAGCTGTTGATATGCTTTTCGTGGGTTCGATCTGGATAAAACGATATTGAATACTTTCTTCTTGGAAGCTACCCGGAAAGGTTGTAAGAAACTCAAAGGTTCCAGTACTTGTAATTCACGGAAAGAATCGTAAAAAAGATAAAAATTCAGAAAATTGTAGTGAGCAATTCCAAAATTTAAAATTTTTTTCTTTGGAGCTTGTTTTTTGAGTAATTAATTAAGTTTCTGACCAACGTTTCCGATCACGGAAGCACTTATAAAAGATATAAAGTATAACAGTAAGATGGATTATGGTATTAACTTAATAAAAAATCCAGAATATTAGGGGGTAAGTATGGAGGGTAGTAGTGAACTTAAATCCAAACCTCAAAGACGAATTTTGATCGCTACTGACGGCTCAAAAACCTCTGAAAACGTAGTAGATTTCGGGATAGAAATTGCTAGGTTCAGTGGAGCAAAGATCTATGCCGTATATGTCATCGATATAAGCTTTTTTGACACAGTTATGATGGATGAATGGTGGGTAAAAAACGCCTACGAGGATTTTGAGAGAGTTGGCCGTGAAGCAATCTGCTGCATAGAAGAAAATGCAAAAGCTGCCGGAGTAGAAGCTACACCCATATTGCTTAAAGGAAATCCGGCTGAAGAAATTCTAGATTTTGCAGATAATCAGAAAGTTGACATGATTGTCATAGGTTCTACTGGAAAAAGCAGAGTTGAGCGTTTTATGCTTGGAGGTGTGTCCGAAAAAGTTGTCAGGAACTCAAAAATCCCGGTACTTGTTGTACGTGAGAGGTTTAAACCTGAAAGTTTCGTCCGTTGTGATCAAGAAGATAAAGATATTCCAGCCAATTTCGTATCTGGAGAGCCTCAGTGAAAAAGCCGGAATTCAAAATAGAAATGTATCAGTCTACTTTTTTGTAAAATTTTTAACCAAAAAGATACGATTGTGGGGAAAACCATAGTGGGAAATAAGAATTGCAGAATAGAGTTATCAGGATGTAAATTCAAGAATTGGAGGGGAAATCAATGCTGAGTGAAAAGGTGGAAGAAGCACTGAACGAGCAGATCAATAAAGAAATGTACTCGTCTTACCTGTACCTTGCTATGTCAGCATACAGTTCATCAATGGGGCTTCCAGGATTTGCTCATTGGTTCAGAGTCCAGGTAGAAGAAGAGAACATTCATGCAATGAAGCTCTTTGATTACATAAACAATCAGGATGGGAGGGTTAAGCTGAAGGAGATTAAAGAGCCGCCTATGGAATTCGGGACAGCTATGGAAATGTTTCAGCAGACCTTGAAACACGAACAGTTTATTACTCGTTCAATTCATGAACTGGTAGAGCTTGCCAACGCTGAAAAAGATGAAGATACAGTTTCTTTCCTGCAGTGGTACGTTGAAGAACAGGTAGAAGAGGAAGAAAATGACAAAGAGATTATTGCCAAACTGAGAGGTGTCGATAAAAATGAATATGTAATTCCCTCAGTTGATCAAGAGCTGGCAAAAAGACTTCCTCCCAGATAACCTTTCCGAGAAAACTGAAGAAAAAAATCCCAATATTCTGAAAAGCCCTTACAAAAGTCGTTACAGAAGAGGACAAATCTTTCAGTAAGGTGTTCAGTCAGGTTTTAATATATGGAATTTGAAAAGCACAGCGAAATGTCAAGCAATCTGGAACTCGATATTGTGAAAAAAAGTTTTGAATGGCTCTCTGCCCAGCAAATTAAGTCCGTAAAAAAACTTTCAAGTACCTTATCCGCCCACGCTCTCTGGGCGCTCCCGAACCCTTATATAACTCGCCTGATTCTTGAACAGGATAACTATGGTTCCTGGAACTCTTCAATCAGGGACACCGCAAGGGCCTGCTCAGCCCTCTCAACAGAAGGGATTGTATTCATGGCTTCAGCAAAATGGCTGCTTGCCAGAAAAAGCGAAAATTCCTGGAACAGGGATGTTTACGATACAGCCTATGTCCTCGCAGCTCTTGCAGATATGGGAACTCAAGATAAAGACGGATGCAACTGGTTATTCGAAAACTATTGCCCTGCCTGGGAACAGATCGGCACTACATCCCTTATCATTATGGCTCTCAAAAAACAAGATAAGCTGGCAAAAACCAGAACCTTTGAAACTTTCATCCGGGAAAAAGCGAGATGGATTCTTTCAAAAAAAGGACCAGACGGCGGATGGACGCATATCTCCACAAGCAACCTGGCAATTCAAGCCCTACTTCTTGCAGGCTTCAAAGACGAGGTTAAAGATTCTATCAAGTGGCTCCTTAAAAATGTCCACGAAAGCGGGGCTTGGGGAAATAAGGACGATGATATAAATGCTACTGCTCTGACTTTGAGTACATTGGGGCTTTATAAAAAGACTTGAAATCTTTCAACTTTTTTATTTGTCCTCAATTTCCGCTTTGAGTTCGTAATAACAATCTTCAAAAATTTCCTGGTTACCGTCATCGAATTCCAAGATTTCGAAATCAAACAGGTCTGCAAATTCCCGAACAGAATCATCGAAATTTTCAGTATATTCAAGCCCGGTATTAATCTTTGCAACCCTTTTGTAACCGATCATTTCGTGAGTCTTTTTCATTAATTTTAATGCTTTTGCGGGATCACTATTTAGTTTATCTAGTTGAATTAATTCCCTCCAGCTCTTACTACCCATGGGAGTAAAGAGATATGTTCCAGCATCACTGACACTTTTGAGTCTACTTAGATAATTCTGGACTCCTCCCACAGTCGCTCCTATACAGTCATCCACAATTCTATGGTCCTTGTCTTTAAGAATACGAACCGGGCATGAGATAGAACATTGTTCAAAATCTTTTTCAACGTCTCCAAGTACATTTCCGCATAAGCCGTAAAAGAGCAAAATCCCGGAAGAAAAGGGAGCGATAGTGCTTATGGTTTCATATACCTTAATTTTTAACTCTTTAGGACTTCTATGAAGGCCCAGTTCCATCAAATGGATCAAAACCGTATATTTCCTACAATCGCTTTTGATTTCAGGCAGCGACAAAATGTCTTCTAGAGAGAGTATTTTATACTGAAGGTTTACTTTATTCAGTTTTTCTACGAATTCCTGGACATTTTCGCTTTCAACTATAATAATCTCATCAATAGAAGAGTCATTTTCAAGAATCCAGATTATTTCATCCTGCATTATCTTGCAAGAAATAATACTCATAAGAGGCATCTAAATATCTCCGTAGAAATTATCTGCCATATAGCTCTCAATTCCTTCAAACATTGACCCACAGCCATTAGATCACGCAGTCAAGTCGTTTTCGCTCAAGCCTTTTTTGAAAAGGCTTGTGATCAAGCCCTCTGCCAGACCCGAAAAAAATTGAATAAATAATCTTGCCAGCATAATCAATCATCTTGACTCAGCTCAGATTCTTCATTATAATTCAGCCCTCTTGAGCGTAGCGAAAAGGGCACCGTCCTCCCGAGACGGAACTCGGGTAGCGAAAAGGGCTTCGGGAGCACGAAGCGAAATTCGGGCAGCGAAAAGGGCACCGTCCTCCCGAGACGGAACTCGGGCGAGGCGGGACTCGGGCGTTACAGCACAGAGTACAGCATTGATGCCGTTCCTATTCCCAGGGGCTCAGTTACAAGTTGCACATCGTATTTCTTTCGAAGCTCTTCAGAAATTGCGCAGGGAATCCCAGGAGTGGAAAGTACGCAATTCTCGGAAAGTACGGCTTCAGGAATTGTATTTGCGCAGGGGGTCGCCTCGAAGATGATGGAGAATTTTTTTGGATTTTCAAGGTCGAAAGGAATAACCCCGAGGCTTGAAATAGTTTTCTGAAGGAGAGTTTCGTCAGGATCGTATCCGTAAACCCTGAAGCCTTTCTGCACTAAATGTGCTGCTCCGGGAAAACCTACCTTCCCGAGGCCCACAACAAGTACATCCTTTGAGTCGACTTTCAGATATCTGGAAGCGATCTCGGCATAAATAATGCCTGTGCAGGGCTGGTTGTTGGCTATTTTTCCATTTTTGAGGTTATGCGCAAGATAGGTATGGTCGTCTGCCATAAGAACAACTTCGGCTCCGTTTCGCACAGCTTCGTAATAGCCGCTGACATCCGGCATATCCGTAACAAAACTGTCAAATCCGAAATATTGACTAATTGCATGTAGGGAAGCCGAGAAATTTCCTATTATTCCGTTTCCTGAAGTTACAGGCACGATACCTACTTTTTCAGAGCTTGGAGAAGTACCGTAGAGAGCTTTGCAGACGTCTTTTATGTCAAGCCCTGTTACTTTTCGCACAGCGGAGTCGGCTTCCTGAAGCTGCTTATTAATATTTATCAAATCACTAGGAGTTAAGAGTGCCATCTTTATCGCCATTTCCTATATTGGGGGAATTTGAATGTTGGATTCTTTAAATTCTGGTTTTAAGAATCTGAATTTCTTTAATCTGAGTTTCTTTAATCCTTCTTAATTCCCTTTCCAGTCATTTAATATTCCTCAGACAGCCTCTCCAAAACGCTCCTTCAGAACCGAAAGTCCCTTGCATTTTTTTGCCTCGGCTTCTTCCTTATCCTTGCCCCAGAAAATCAGGGTGAACACCGGGTTCCCTCCCTTGCAAAGTAAAATCTCAATTCCGGGTTCTTCGTAGAATTTTCCGTAGTCTATGCCCATGGAGAGTACCTGTTCTCCCACGGGAACAAGAATCCCGTTTTCTCCGAGCATTATGTGCTCGTAAATGCAGTATTTGTTCTCAGGAAAATCCTCAATTTCCTCAATACCGTCAGTAAAGGCATGGAACAGGAGTTCAATCAGGTTAATCCCTGAAGAATAGTAAACGGCTGTTGGAGTCTGGCTTGGGAAACGAGCATCGATTTCGATTACCTTGAGCCCTCTGGGACCGGAGATTGCTTCCACATCCATAATCCCTTTCAAGGACAGGCTTGCTGCAAGAGCATGGGAAATCTGCCTGAAGGAAGTGTCGAGAGGAAGTGGGGTTACCATATGGCAGTCATAAGTTTCGTCTATGTGGACCAGGGTCTCTTTCACCACGGCAAAATTTTTTCCATCCCCTACAACTTCAAGAGAAACGACTTCGCCTTCCACATATTCCTCAACCAGCATGCCAGGTTCAAGGGCTTTAAGCTCTTCGTTATCATAGATTATCCTGGCTCCAACACTACTGCTTTCACAGGGAGGTTTTACAAAATAAGGCGGCTCAGAAGGACTGTCTTGCGGAGTCGGGACTCCTATAGATTTAAAATAATCTTTTGAGCTTTTTTTATCCCTGCTTATTTGGTAAGCTTCAAAATCGAAAAGTACCGGGCAGGAGAACTTTTCTTTTACGGAATCCAGAAATTCGATGCAGGCGAAGTTTTCGTTTACAGGAAGTAAAGCATCAACTTTTTTTGAAAGTTCGAAAAGTTTTTCAGGTTCCTTTGTTACGTCAAAACAGTGAAATTCATCTGCGTAGTTTCGGATAAGAGCCTGTGGATTTTTATCTACCAGAACTACTTTCATTCCGGCTTTTTTAGACAGATATGCAGCTTCGAAGCCCTGGAGTTTCCCGCCCACAAGACAGATCGTTTTCAAGCTAGCACCCCAGGACTGCTTCAAAGTCAGCCTGCCTGGCAGGTTCCATACCCATGGTTTCAAGCCTGTGAATCACACTTTTTATGTCCCTGTCCCGCTCTGTAAGGTCGCGGTCATAGTTTGCAACGCCTTCAAGTTGGGAATCGGGAGGTAGGATAGAAGTAACAATGTTTGCCCCTGCATTTAAGCGGTGAACCATACCGTCAATGCCTTCCAGATCAAGGGAAGCAGGGATGAGGCGTTTAGGAAACATTAATCTGAGAACCGAGATGATTTTCAGCTCCGAAAGACAGGATTTATCTCTGAAATCCTCAAGCGGGGTTCCTTCCTGGGGCAAGAAGGTCATAACTCTGACCATATCAGGATCATTAGTGCTCATTCCCCTTAAGGATAGAATAGTGGATTCGATATCGTTTCCGATACCTGTAAGAATCCCGTCTTCTACACAATACCCCTGTTTTTTAGCAAAAAGACGTGCATTGACACGTCCATAGAATGACTGACCAACTCTAAGTTTCCGGTAGAGTTCAGTGTCATATGTTTCTTGGTAAAGAGCCAGGAAGTTTGCTCCTTTTTCCCTGGCTTTGATAAGGGTAGAGTTATCCATCAAGCCCGGAGAAATCATTATCGGGAGCCCAAGTTCTTCTTTTACTATCTGGACAAGCTCAACGAATCTGTCCGGGTCTTCATAGTAATAGGGGTCTTCTCCCATGGTCAGGTCAACCATATGAAAACCTGCTCCTTTCAGGGTTTTGCAGGTTTCTTTTATCTCTTCCGCGGTCAGTCGATAGCGATTGATCTCGTTTTTACAGTTATAATAGCAAAAGGAGCATCGATTTTTACAGTAAGTGGAGAAATAGATGAAACAATTAAGAAATACCCTGTTGCCAAAATAATGATCTCTTACTTTTCGCGCTGCAGAGTAAAGTCTTTCCAGGTCTTCTTCAGATTCCAGGGAAAGAAGAAACCTAAGGTCGTTGTCAGATAATTGGTATCCTTCAATGATCTTTTCCCCTAAACTGTCAAATTCATCAAGTGCCATTTTTTGGATCAAAATTTCACCCTCTCATAGATTCTTCAAATATTTTCCGACCCTACTAAAGTCGAATTGCCATTTTAGTCTCGTCACTTAGCCTATTTTGCCATATTGAGTTTGTGCCATCCTGTTTTTTGATTCAATATTGCCATTCTATTTCTTGCCATTCGATATTGCCATTTTACTTTTTGCCATTCAATAATATTATTCTGTTTTTGCCATTCAATACTGCTATTCTGTTTTTTCCATTCAATTTGACGTTCTAATGTCTCCAATTTAGTTTTAGCTGCTTCAGAATATTTAAAAAGGATTTTCCAGTTTATAAACTGGTTGAAATCCCGTTATAGTAAGATTCGGACCTTGATGCCCTCTTAATATTTTTAAAGTCGTGCATAACCTTGAGCAAGCGCTCAAGTCCGAAACCGGCACCTATCCAGGGTTTGTCAATGCCCCATTCCCTGTCAAGAGGAACTGGCCCGACGACTGCCGAAGAAAGTTCCAGATCTCCGTGCATTACATCAAGTGTATCCCCATAGACCATACAGGAATCTCCTACGATTTCGAAGTCGATTTCCAGATAGTCCAGGAACTCTTTGATGAGGGCTTCAAGATTTTCCCGGGTGCAGCCTGAACCCATCTGGCAGAAATTCACCATGGTAAATTCTTCCAAGTGCTCTTTGCCGTCAGACTCTTTCCGGTAACAAGGCCCTACTTCAAAAATTTTTATTGGGTCGGGTAAAATCCGATCGAGTTTTCGCAGATAGTTGTAAAGATTTGGGGCAAGCATTGGCCTCAAGCAAAGGTTATTATCTATCCTGAAGACCTGTTTAGAAAGTTCAGTATCGCTGTTAATGCCCATTCTCTCCACATATTCTGCCGGAATAAGGATAGGAGACTTGATTTCCAGAAAACCCCGATCTACAAAAAATTTCGTAATATCACGTTCGAGTTTTCCGAGATAGTTTTCCCGCTCATCGGCATAGATACGCTGGAAGTCGCCTTTTCTCCTTGTCAGCAGTTCGGACTCAAGTTCCCTGAAAGGCTTTGATATGTTCAGGGAAATTTTATCTTCAGGACTCAAGAGAGCCTCAACCCTATCAAGCTGGCTCCTCGTAAGTGCAGGACCAGATGCTGATGCAGGAACAGAAGAATGTGAAGCTGAACTTGCCGGTGCAGGAACTGATCCAGATGCACTCGTCGATGCCTTTGCAGATACAGGACTTTCCAGAGGCTTTGGAGCCCTTGAGACTGATTTTGGCATGGCTTTTTTGACCTTTGGAGCAGAAACTACCTTAACTTTCACACTTGTTTTGCTCTCAGTCGACCTTGTGAGGAAATTCGTTATATCCTCGTCCGAAACCTTACAGCGCTTGCAGGTTTTCCTGTATTTGTGATGCCTGAATGCTCTGGCTGTTCTACAGCTCCTGGAATTATTCACAACAAGATGGTCTCCGCACGCCATTTCAATATAGATTTTCCTTCTTGAGACCTCATGATGCGTGATTTTGTGGAGCGTGCCAGTTCTGGACATCCAGAGCCCGGTAGCAGATATTAGAACATCTAATGGTTTTTTATCCATAGTGTCACCCCTGGTGAATTAAAAGCCCGAATGATTTCCAAGAAAGAGTATTTCAAAATCCCAGCTTACTGAATATAAGCACGGAGTCAGCAATTTGCTGACAGCTACCCGGAAAATAAAAGCGATCCACACAATAGAAACAATTTATATATTCTGGAAAAATCTCCAGCTTTTATAAAAGATTTCGGCGGAATGATATTGAAGTATTATTGTATTGCCATTCCGGGATTCAGAAATATGGCGGAAACCCCGGGAATCTAACCCGGCTAAACGGATTTAGAGTCCATTCGATCTACATGATCAGGTTTCCTCCTAGGTAAAATAGATTGGACAAAGCGTTTTGCTTCCTGTGTGGTTATCTTATCCTGTGTGGTTATCTTAATTAGTAAGATAAAATATTATTGTTTAATATATATGTTTATTGGTTAAATTCCAAAAAAAAGATTATAATTTATAAATATTTTGCGAATCTTTGAGAAAGCTGCTTGCCTGCAAACTTTTTTTTAAAAAGTTTGTCAAAAATCCTCTTACAACGTTAGGGTTTGATGAGAATCTTGCCCCCAAACCATATCTGGCGTGATCAACCGGCGCAACGGTTGCAGCTCAGTGGTTGCGGGTCAAAGCTTGCTCCAAGTGAAGAAAATGTGAAAAATAAGGAAATGGCGGGAATTTAGCCCACCATAAATTATTTCGTTATTTCTCTGTGATTTTCAGTTTCGTTATATCGATGGCGCTTTCGGGGCAGATGCCGACACAGCGGCGACAGCTTGTTCCAAGGCATTTCTGGCTGTCGTATTTTGCGATTCTCTGGCCATCTCTTTCTACGATTTCAAGAGCGGATTCGGGGCATTCTTTTACGCACTTTTTGCAGTAGACGCACTTTTCCACCGGGACTTCGAGGATTATGCCTATTTCTTTGAGGATGGCAAGCCCACTTGATCCTATATCTTCTATGTCTTTGCGGACTCGCTTTTCGATGCTTACTTGTTCGAGAGTTTTCGGGAAGGAAGGAAGGCCGTAGAGTTCGAGCATCTGGTCGTACATCTCAAGAGGCATTCCCTGGGTCCAGTAGGAGAGTTCACAGAGGTAGAAATTGTTGAAAATATCGCTGGTTGCCATCATGAGATGGTCGGCAGTAATTTTCTTTGCAATCTCAATTACATCATCCAACCTGGATTTTTCCATCACGAGTTCCCGAGCAAGCGCAAGTGAGGTATTTCCGAACTGGACAATTTTTTTTGCATAACCCGGTGCGACACCTAGACTGCGAGCATCTTCAGCGTCCACATAGGCTCCGGAGGCGCCTGACATATATGCATATTCCAGGTCTTCGTACTTAATTCCGGATTCAACGATCATGGTCATATGGGCAGCCCGGATTGCCCCGATAGCTTTCCCGGCTTCTTCCATATCTTTCTCAGTGATCTCAATTCCAGGGCCCAGAATCAGCTTTCCGTTAGGAAGTTTAGGAGATTTTTCAATCAGCCCGCTTTTCAGTGCAAGGGCAAAAGCCGAGATAACTCCTGTTCCTGTGATCCCGACGACCTCACACCCGTAAGACTCCTTTATCTCCCCCGTAACCGGATCAATAAGGTAAGCATCCTGTTTTTCCATTTCCCTGTCAAGAACCATAATTCTCCAGTACTGTCCTTCAGGTTTTACGTCACAGATTGCGCCCGGGCTCGCGAGCATGCCTGAACTAATTCCCTGCCCTTCAATCGCAGGCCCTGCTGCCGCACTTGCCGTGATAATCTTATCCCCGATTTTAAGAGCCATCTCGGCATTAGTTCCGTAATCCGTGACAAGTGAAGGTTCGGGCTGGGTCAGGAAATCGGTTTCAAGCATCATGGCTAGAGCGTCAGCTCCTATTTCGTGTTTGATTGCAGGGGGCACGATAACTTCACAGTTGGGAAGGTCTTTTTCCCCAAAAAGCTCCGACGCAGGAAACACCCTAGCGTCTCTTTTTATATTCTGGACTCCAAGCATCTTCTGTTTGTTTTCTCCTGCATAGGCCAGATCCCTTATTTCGATATTCTGGAAAAGGGAAAGCTGGATAGGGTTTCCACAGACTGCCAGCCTTTCCACCATGGAAAGGTCAACATCTAACAGCAGGAACATCCTCCTGATGGTTTCGAGAATTACCGCATGAGCCACATCCTCACCTGTCGTGATTGCAAAGTCCAGGTGATCCATGACATTTCCCCCAGGAAGGGGATGACCCATGGTTATAACTGTTTTTAAGGTTTCCTTCGTTTCAAGATCAATAAGCTGGGCTCTAAAACCGCTTGTACCCAGATCAAGTGCTATTCCGTACATTTTTTCAGATCCTCCGGGAGCGTATTATGTTTTGAGGCGTTCGGCAGCGTAGACTGCCCTATACAAGATGGGATATGATGATTTTATTTTAGATATTCCTAATTTGACAATAATGGGAAAAGAATATAATAAGAATAATTTTAAACCTTATGAATTATATAGACTATTACTAATAGCTGGATAGAAAAAAATTAATAACCTAGAATTAAACTACTTTTATCCCTCAAATATGATATATTCGAGCATATCATTTTTTACAAAGATAACATGCTATAAATCCATCAAATTTAACAACCTCAATACAAAACCCAGTATTTTTTAAAAGGCCTTCCATAATCCAATCCAGCGTTGAGAACTCTTCTCTTATGTGGATTTCTGTCTCTTCAGCAAGTTTGTCTCCTGCGGAATTCTTAAGGTCAGTTATAATTTTATTAAAATAACTGTCATAATCCGAAGTCAGTGAAGGGAAAACAACATCACGCAGATAGAATTTTCCGCCTTCCTTCAACATTGCATAGATCCTCCTCAGAGCGATCATTTTCCAATAGTCTGGAAGGTGGTGTAAAGCTAGTTGAGTGACAATAACATCAAAAGGCTCATCGTAGTTCTCATATGTTAAAAACCCGGCGTTATAAAATTCTATATTTGTTTTTTTCTGTCTTTCAGCCTTCATTTTTGCAAAGTCTATCATCTTTTTCGAAATATCGATAGCCACAACTTTTCTGCAGTGCGCTGAAAACTTGAGTGCCAGTTCCCCTGTTCCCGTTCCGATTTCAAGAATTAAATCTGAGTTCTTAATTTTTAAAAGTTCTTGAGTGTTGTTGAATTCACTTTCAATATCTCTCAATTTCTGCATACGTAGATCATAAGCCTGTACTTCTTCTAAATCTGTATAATCTACGCCAATTTGTTTGAATTCATCATAATACCATCGCGGATAATGGCTCATATTGGTTCCTTCCTTTAATATAACCAATCATTTCAGTTCTTTAATATAACCAATCACTTCAGTTCTTTTAAGTATAAATAGAAAAATTTGTTCCTGAGAACATGGAAAGTTTGTCAGTTTATAATTAATGGAAGCGGTCCGTTTCAACCTTTTATAATTTTCAAACAATGATCAAAGCCGCAAATCCTCCCGCTATTTTAAGCTTTTCATCCATAGAGCATGAGTAAAACAAGTTGACTTATTTTGAGGGTATTTTCAGCATATTCCGGCCATTTAATCAACATTGTTTTATAATATGGTTATAATTAAAGGATAAAAATACATATTTATTTATACAATGGATTTTTGAACTTATTTCCGTGTCTATATAACTTAGAGAGGGATTATAGATGACAGAATATACCCCAAAAGAAAGATTATACCGTGCATTAAGGAAACAGCAGGTGGACAGGATGCCAGCTGTCTGTTTCACTCAGACCGGAACTGTTGAACAAATGGAAGCTTGTGGAGCCTACTGGCCAGAAGCCCATGCCGACGCAGAGAAAATGGCAACTCTTGCCGAAGCAGCACACACCGTAGTAGGTTTTGAAGCTGTAAGAGTCCCCTTTGACATCACAGCTGAAGCCGAATTTTTTGGCTGCGGAATAAAGGCAGGCGACCTTAAGCAGCAGCCATCAGTAATCAAACCCAGTGTAAAGAACCTGGAAGATCTGGATAAACTAAGGAATTACAACCTGAAAGAAGGTAGAATTGCAGTAGTCCTTGAAGCCGTCAAGATCCTCTCCGAAAAATACGGAAAAGAGCTCCCGATTATAGGGTCCATGATAGGTCCTTTCTCTCTTGCCCAGCATATTAATGGAGATGCCTGGTTCGGAAACCTTTTCACAGGAGAAGAAGTTGTCCCCGCACTTCTGGATTTCTGTTCGGATTTCAATATAGCTTATGCAAAAGCAATGGTTGAAAATGGTGCAGACACCATAGCCATCATTGACCCGACAGCAAGCTATGAGCTTATTGGTGGAGAGTTCTACGAGAAGTACGCCCTTCCTTACCATAAGAAAATTGCTGACGCAATGAAGGAACTCGATGTGGCTACAGTTCTTCACATTTGCGGAAACACAACCAACGGCCTTGGAATTATGGACAAAGCCGGCGTAAGCGGGATCAGTGTAGACCAGAGAGTAGACATCAAGACCGCAACCGGCAGTGTGAAAAATGCCATCATTGTCGGAAATCTTGACCCTGTTGCCGTACTCTGGAATGGAACTCCTGAAGAGATTGCAGATGCCTCAAAGAAGGTACTTGACGCAGGTGTAGGGTTACTTACCGTTGGTTGCGGGACTGTCAGCATGACCCCAACGGTCAACCTCCAGAAAATGATCGAGTGCGCAAAAAGCCACAAGTACTGAAAAAATTATTGAACATATCCAGATATAGAGATTATATCGGATCTAAGAGTGCGCCATACTGAGAGTGCACAGCATTATAAGAAAGTAAGTCGTCGGTCTTAAAGCCGACCTTACTTTCCAATAACTTTTTTTAAGTTACTTCGATAGGGTTTGTCTTGGTCACCTAATCCTGTATTTTACAAAAAATTATACATTCTGCCTGCCCGCATCCGATATACTATTAAAAGGTTTCGTTCCTTGAGATAAGAATTTTCAAATATCCCTCATTTAAAATTTTCTATAACTATATATAATAAACAAATATAGTATTCTTTTATATAGTATAATTTCAATCTTTATTTTAGGAATTGAGTCTCAGTGTTCAGAACAATTCCAGGCAGTTCCAGCAGGCACACTGTTGGGAAATTTGGGATATGAATTGCTAATTTGACTGGGAAAATAAGTTTGCAGTCTTCAGCAGGAAACTTCCCCGGTAACAATGTAAGGAGAGAAGTTATTCACAAAAAGTCCGAACCTGTTCGGATAAAATGGCAATGAATAACTTCGATTATGAACAATTCGAAAATTCGTAAAGACATTTACATTTCCTCACGCCTAATGGCTGAAATATAAGGCGGCAGGATTTGAACAATAAATGAGAGCCCCATGCAAATGCTATTTTTTAACTAGCGGAGCTTGGGTCTTTGCTCAAGCACAAAGATTTTACGAAAAAAATTGTCTGGAAACATTGTACTGCCCAGCAATACTGTATAGAACTGCGAATTTCAGTGGAGGTTTACAAAAATGGCAAACCAAGAGATGTTTGATAAGTTACGCGACGCGATCGTAAGTCAGAACATTGCAGGCACTGCAGAATTATGTAAGGAAGCACTAGCTGCAGGAATTCCACCTCTTGATATTATTACAAAGGGCCTTTCTGTTGGAATGAAGATTGTAGGTGACAAGTTTGAAGCAGCCGAAATTTTCCTTCCTCAGATTATGATGTCTGGAAAAGCAATGAGCAATGCAATGGAAGTCCTTACCCCTGAACTTGAGAAGAACAAGAAGGAAGGAGAAGAAGCAGGACTTGCAATTACATTCGTTGCAGAAGGAGATATCCACGACATCGGGCACAGACTTGTTAGCACTATGCTCGGAGCAAATGGTTTTAAAATCCTCGACCTTGGAGTTGACGTTCTTAACGAGACCGTCGTTGAAGAAGCTGCAAAGCACAAGGGAGAAAAGATTATTCTTGTTGGCTCTGCACTCATGACCACCTCCATGCTCGGTCAGAAAGACCTTATGGACAGGCTCAGAGAAGAAAACCTCAGGGACGGCGTAAAGTGCATGTTTGGAGGAGCCCCTGTATCCAAGAAATGGGTTGAAGAAATCGGAGCCGACGCAACTGCAGAAAACGCTGCAGAAGCCGCAAAAGTCGCAATTGAAGTAATGCAATAATCCTGGGAGGAAAAAGATAATGACATTTAATAAATCATTTGACTGCTACGAGTTTTATGATAGGGCAAAAGTAGGAGAGAAGTGCACCCAGGATGACTGGGACCTCATGAGGATCCCAATGAAAGCAATGGAGCTCAAGCAGAAATATGGGCTTGACTTCAAGGGAGAGTTTGTCCCGACAGACAAGGATATGATGGAGAAGCTCTTCCACGCAGGCTTTGATATGCTGCTTGAATGCGGTATCTACTGTACCGACACTCACAGGATTGTAAAGTACACTGAAGACGAAATCTGGGATGCACTCAACAACGTGCAGAAGGAATTCGTACTCGGTACTGGTAGGGATGCAGTAAACGTAAGAAAGAGAAATGTCGCTGACAAGAGAAAGCCCATTGTCCAGGGTGGCCCTACAGGTTCTCCGATTTCGGAAGACATGTTTATGCCCGTTCATATGAGTTATGCTCTGGAAAGAGAAGTTGACACAATAGTAGACGGTGTCATGACTTCTGTCCGCGGAAAAGCTCCTATCCCCGGCAGCCCTTATGAAGTCCTTGCTGCAAAAACAGAAACCCGTCTGATTAAACAGGCAGCTGCAATGGCAGGCCGCCCAGGCATGGGCATATAGGGCCCAGAGACTTCCCTGTCCGCTCAAGGAAATATCTCCTCTGACTGCTATGGCGGCCAGATCTCCTCAGACAGCCACGAAGTCTCCCAGCTCAACGAGCTCAAGATCGACCTTGATGCAATCGCCGTTATTGCCCACTACAAAGGAAACAGCGACATTATCATGGACGAACAGATGCCAATCTTCGGCGGATATGCAGGTGGCATTGAAGAAACCACAATTGTCGACATTGCAACCCACATCAACGCCGTTGTCATGAGCAGTGCAAGCTGGCACCTTGATGGTCCTGTGCACATCCGCTGGGGTTCAACCAACACCAGGGAAACCCTGACGATTGCAGGATGGGCATGTGCAACAATTTCCGAATTTACAGACATACTGTCAGGTAACCAGTACTACCCATGTGCAGGCCCATGCACTGAGATGTGTCTCCTTGAGGCATCAGCCCAGTCCATTACCGACACAGCCTCAGGCAGAGAAATCCTCTCAGGTGTCGCAGCCGCAAAGGGTGTAGTGACCGACAAGACTACCGGTATGGAAGCTAGAATGATGGGAGAAGTCGCAAGGGCAGCTGCAGGCGTGGAAATCTCTGAAGTAAACACAATTCTGGACAAGCTTGTAGCCCTCTATGAGAAGAATTACGCAAGTGCCCCAGCAGGAAAGACTTTCCAGGAATGCTACGACGTAAAGACCATAACCCCAACTGACGAATACGTTCAGGTCTACGACGGCGCAAGAAAGAAGCTCGAAGAGCTCGGACTCGTATTCTAATCCGAAAGCTTAGAGCCTGAAGTTTATATTGAAGGAATCGGAAAGCCAGCGATAAATTCGCTGGCTATTTTTTTTTAAACACTCAGGCGAAACAATTATAAATATATGTTGCAAATCGTATGGATTTTTTTAGAATATAACTAAAAAAATATAATAATTAAGTATAAAAAATAGAGGGTATATTAAAATGGATATGTGGACCTTAATAAACGGACTCATATATCTCCTGGCTTTCGGATTGATGGGCTGGGTCTTACTGGATGCCAGTAAGGTTTCAAAAAGAAGGGGCTGATATAGCATGTCTGAACATGAGTCTGCCAGCTTAGTGAAAACTCTGCGGCCTTTCCATGTATGGGCTCTCGGAGTCGGCATCGTGCTGGTAGGAGAATATATGGGCTGGAACTTCACCGTTGCGAAAGGAGGAATTCTCGGATCTTTGCTTGCAATGCTGGTTGCAGGAACAATGTATGTCATAATTGCTCTCTGTGCCAGTGAACTCGGGTCAGCAACCAAACTTGCAGGAGGGCCCTATGACTGGGCAAGATTGTTTGTCGGGCCCGGAGCGGCTGCCAGTGTAGGGCTTGCAGTTTATATGGAATATATAGCCCTTGAAGCGGCAGATGCTATTGTTGTCGCGTGCATCGCACAGAGTATCTTCCCGAAGCTGCAGGTTTTTCCTGTGACTTTGCTTGTTATCGCCCTTCTGACTTTCATAAACTACCGTGGCGTTGTTGCGGCTTTAACTCTGAACTTTGTCCTGACCATGATAGCTTTCATTGCGATATTGGCCTTCTTCTTCTCAACTGCCTTTGGATTAGTGGATATTCACCCTGAGTACCTTTTCCAGGGCGCTCTACCAAACGGCATGATAGGCCTCTTTGCAGCCTTACAGTTCGGGCCATGGTTCTACCTTGGTATAGAAGGAGCAGCAATGTGCGCAGAAGAGTGTAAACATCCATCAAGGGCAGTGCCTCTTGGACAGCAAGCCGGGATGATTACCCTGCTTATAGGAGCGGCAATGACCCTCTATATGTGTTCAGTGTTGATTCCTACAGACCTGCTCGGAGTTTCCGTGTATCCGCTTTTTGAGGCTGCACAGAATAGTGGCATATTTATCTTTGTTGCCGCTTTGGGGCTCGGAACATTCCTTACCTGTGTTGCCAGTGCAAACGGCTGCGTCTGTGATTCCTCACGCTCCTGGTTTGCTCTTTCCAGAGACAACTATGTATCTTCCTGGTTCTCAGCAGTGCACCCGAGGTATAATACCCCGTACAGAGCAGTAATCTTCACGATGCCTGTTGCAATTGGTTTTGCGTTCAGCGGCTTCCTTGATCAGGTAATTACCTTCTCAATTGTTTCGGGGCTGCTCTGCTACGTGCTGATTCCCTTCTCCCTGATCCGCTTCAGGAACCTCTTCCCGCAGACCACAAGCAAAGTCAGGCCTTTTGTGGGCCCTCTTCAGCCATATATTGCTTATTTTGCAATCGCAATTGCAATTACAATTCTTTCAACGCTGTTCTGGGGATACAAGTATAACCTGATCTTCGCTTTTGTGTTCTACGGCATTGCGTACTTCTATTTCAGCCACAAGCACAAGAAATCAAATATTGAAAACAACTGGGCTGAAATGGGCTGGCCCTTACCCAGGGGTTCGGAAAATGGAAAGATAGGAAAGGAGGCGATAGGCATTGGAGATGAATGACCAGGCAATGGAAAGCAAATATCACAGCAAGCTTACCGGAGATACAGCTCTCGTTATAGTCATGCTTGCTTTGCTTGTATGTGTGGAAGGATTTACAGCATACAGGATTCTCTCAGAGACGTGGGAGATTGCTTCCGGTTTCTTCTACCTCTATATAATCTTTATTGGACTGATTGTTTCTATAGAGACTATTGGATGCCTGAAGGTGAGAGAGTCTATTAAAAACCACATGTTCGAGTTCAAGTACTACGATTAAGGAGACTAAAGACATGGCAGAAAAAAATATCATTACAGAAGTTTTTGACATCGTATTTATCTTCGTGCTTGCCTTCGCCTGTGTGGTTATTCCTACAGTGCTCCAGGGAGCAGTACTTGTCTCCTGGGAAGAAGGAGGATCAGGGATAGGTTTTGTCTGGGATCCTGTTGGTTTCTTCAGCCTCTTGCTGGTGATAGTTGCTTTCTTTGCTGTAATTCTCTATCATTCAGTAAAGCACTATAAATACTAAAAAAGAAAGAGTAATTAATCGAGTAGTGCCTGCCTGAAGGGAAAGTTCGGGCAGGCAATTTTTAAAATTCAGGCAGGATATTATCTTCTTCAAGCATGTGTAGGATTCTATTCTGCCATATGAACATAATCTCCCTGAAAAGAGGGAGTTATTCAGGGAGTAATGGAGGGATTTATTTGTGGATTTTTTGTGGATTTTTTGAGAAGGCCAGATCTGGCTTCTGCTCAAGGAAGTCCAGGCTCTGAACCATCTTCAGGAAGTACAGCACATCTTTGTGGATGTCCTGAAATCCAGGTCCGTACTTCCCGTAAAAAGTATAATGGAGCCCCTTAACTCCTGAGAAGCCTTAGCTTATGGCCCATCTGCAATAAAAGATTATTGCTAATAGTATTTATATTTTTCTACGTTAATTTTAGCCAAAGGACTCTAGTATAAATAGTTTTGTATTTTGATAGTTTTCTAGATAGAAGTATATATATAAGATGCTTTGAAAACGGATGAAGAGAAGTAAAATAGAGACATGCTTAAGATCTGTGAAAATTAAGAAAAAGTAAAGACACCAGGGATCGATAAAAATTAAGAGAAGGTAGAGAGCAGTCTTTCGAGCTGAATTCTTTCATTGGCTGCATCCTTAAGACATACATCAGCTTCGGAAATTTTTACAACAAGACGAGCAATTTCTGTGTCCGATTCTCCTGAATCTACGAGAGCTTCGGAAAGTCTTTCAAGAATTTCAGTTCCTGACAAGCCTTTTTCGATGATCATCTCATCGATAAGCTGCCGCCCTTTGGAAAAATCTCCCTCAAGAGCCGCAGAAAGCAAATTATTAATATTTTCATCCCTGCCCAAAGTAGTAGCTTCATATACCATCTCTTCGGTAAGGATCGATCCGCGTGCAAGCAAAGAAACAAGCTGTAGAGTCTGTACCGCCTTTGCAACGTTTCCTCTTGCAGAATAAAGGATCGCATCCAATGCGCCTTCCGAAAACTGCAACTTTTCGGCACAGCCGATTTTCTCAAGATGAGTTTTCAGAACAGCGTCCGGAACATATGCAAAAAAAATTTGAAGGCCCCTTGAGCGAAGTGGAGAAATAAGTTTAGAAGGTTTGGTAGTGGAAAGAATAAACCTGCATGTTGAACTGTACTTTTCCATAATTCGCCTGAGAGCGTGCTGTGCGTCCGAATTTAGGGACTCAGCATTGTCGATATAAATTAACTTGTAATCGGCATCAAGCGAAGCCATTCCAGCATACTCATTGATAATTTCCTTGAAAATATCGATCACGCTTTTATAGATCTTCTTTGGGTCATCTGTGCCCAGAAAACGCACAAAACGCTTATCTCGGACAAGATAACGCTTCCCCTGGTCAAAAAAATCCGAAGCGTTGAAATATGTAAAATTGTTTTTCCAAGTACTTCCATAAAGCTGCCTGGCAAGAGCGAGAGCCGCTGTTGTTTTTCCGGAATTTTCAGGCCCATATAAAATAAGGTGGGGCAGGGTCCCTGACTGCGACAATTCGGAAAGCGTGGTTACTGCCTGTTCGTTTCCAAGTATTTCCTTCAGGGTACCTGCCCTGTATTTCAAAGTCCAGAGATCCTGCACACATTCACCTTGTTTTTAGTTTTTAAATATCAATTTTGGGCCGTTATCTTTCCTTAAATATTTACTCGGTTATGCTTGCGTTTCCATTTTCATCTACATGAAGGAGTTCCTTGATTACTACACCATAAACCGGCCTTGCAAAAATCACACCTATGAAGACACCAATAATGGTAGTAATTGCAAACCCCTTCAAAGAGCCAAAGCCCATTACGACCAGAGGAGACAAAGCAATTATGTTTGTGGAAGCTGCCCCTAAAATGATTCCAAAAGCCTTTGTTATCCTGGACTTGAAGACCCTTGTTGGAGGTAGTTTGCCTTCGTAAAGCACTTCATCCGTAATAATTACAAGGTGGTCAATTCCAGTACCAATGGATGCGATAATACCTGCAATTGATGCCAGATCAAGTTGCCAGCCTATAACTGCTGCAACTCCAAGGATCATTATAACTTCACTAAAGGAAGTACCGACCATGGGTATCAGGATTTCAGGCCTCTTGTACTTGAAGTAAACAACGGCCGCAACTGCAACCAGGGAAATCAAACCTGTAATCAGAGCTGCAGTTTTGAACTGCTCCCCGAGTCCTGCGTCCACATGTCCTGAACCTACAAGCTTTACATTGACAGGAAGAGCCCCTGCTCGAAGGTGAACCTGAAGTGCTGTAGCTTCGGTTTTAGCAGCTTCATCAGGACCTGTGGAAGCTTCCCAGGAATATATAGGACCTTCTCTCAGTTTTTCAGCTGCAGAGTAACTTAAAGGAGCTCCATATATTTCAACTTCGTCAAGATACATTATCAGGTAATGGGAATCCGGATTGTCAATTGCCCCAGTTTCGAGTGCAACTTTCTGGAGTTGTCGGGCTCCCTCCTCATTCAGGGTAAAAGAAGTATGCCACTGTCCATCATGGAAGCTTGGAATTCCCACGCTTTGAATTGAATCACCATAAAGGACGTGTTGGGTTTCATTTCCGGTAGTCTGAATTCTGATCTCAAACTTTCCAGGCTTTTCAGCTATTTCCTTGGCAGTTGCCAGATCAATGCCTGCAAAATCAATAAGGATATAATCCTCTCCTACAGTCCTTACAGGAATATCTTTAAGGCCAAGAGAGTTCAGCTTGTCGCTGAGGATTTCTTTTGTCAGGTCCCTAGTCTCAGTGCTGACCCCTTCTTTGAAAGCTAAAGTCCCATCTTCGTTCTTGTGAATCGAGGCTCCAACCTTTTCCAGTAAAGTCTCAAGCTGTTGTTCAGTAACTGCAGTCCTGATTTCGTAGGTAATTCCATTCTCAGTACTCATAGAAACTACTTCAGCATCAAAAGCTTTTGATAGGTAAGTCTGTATGAGGTACTCTTTACTGGTATCAGAGATAGTTACCTGAGTGTTGCCTTCACTTAGCTTGTCCACGCTTACCGTACCGAGAGACTCAAGCTGGGAGGCACTAACAGCCGCAGATGTTGTAAAGGTGACAGATTTCTCTGCAGAGCCGCCGACGTCAAGGCTATTTTTTGTGATTTCAATAGGGGCCCCAATTATAGGCTCGACAATTCCGCTGACTAGCTTTCCTGAATTGGCATCAATCTGGGCAAGTGCACCCTCAAGTTTTATCTGGAGCCAGGACCCGCCTTCCAGGTCAAGCCCAAAGTTAAGGTTAGTAGTCACACCTTCTCCGGGTGTATAACTTGGGTGAATAGCCACAATGGAGCCAAGAAGGAGTAAAAGGAAGATAATTACTCTTGGATTCTTAAACAGGCTTTTTATATAGCTCATCTGTTATACCTCCCTCTGAATTCGGGTTTCATTACATACCATCGTAGAATTCCCGTATTCAGGAGCCAGGTATTCATCATGTCTGCAAAAAGTCCCGCAATAAGCACGATTGAGATCTGCGAAAGCAGAGTAATCTGTGTGAATGAGGGAATGACCAGATATGAGAAAGTCGAAACTAGGTACATGACAGCGAGAGCTGCAAGGGTAGTGGTGGTCATGGTAATACCTGTATGCATAGCCCGGGAAACTTTCTCATCTACGGTTCCACGGCGCTTAATTACCCTATTTGTGAGCAGAATGTCACTGTCTACAGAATAACCGATAAGCATAAGCAGGGCGGCAAGTGTTCCCAAGGAAAGTTCAATCCCTGCAACTCTCATGAAAGCGACTGCAATTACAATGTCTGAAAAGGCAGAAAGTATCACTGCAAGGGAAGGTATAAGGGTCCGAAAGATCAGGAATACTACAATGGACATCCCTATAAAGGAAATACAAATGGCCTGAATAGCCTGTATCTGCAAATTCTTTCCATAAGTGGGCCCAATATGCTGAATCTGAACATTGGAATAGTGGCCCGTGACATCTGTTTCAAGCTGCTGCTGCTGATCATTGTCCATGACTCCAAATTGCATGATAACCCTACTTCCTGCCTGCCGGATATCGGTGAGAGGGTAGGAAGAATACATTTTTTCAAGCACAGCAGGAGAATCAGCTGTTTCTATCGAAATCTGAGTACCGCCCTGGAAATCCATTCCCAGGATTACCGGTGACCCGCTGTTTACAAAGGAAACTAGCAGTATTAATAAAGAAACTGCGAGTATTGCAAGGGGTACCACCAGCAACTGGCGATTATCGTGATTTTTCACGAAGTTATCTAAAATATCGGCCAAACTTGTTGCCATAATTAATACTCCGGATGTATGCATCTATTATTATATTGAACTATCCGAACACTATTCACATCCAGAAATATAGAATCCGGATGTAAAATCCAGAACACGAGATTTATAATCAGATATATAAACAGATTTCTTTGAGAATCTTGAACTTATTCTGGCTACTCGGGTTCAGGTAAGGGGGATAACTTTCTGGATGCCTCAATAATATAGATAGGTTAATATTATAAATAAGTTAATTTGTTTTAATTCTGTAATTTTACAGACTACATTTATTCTCACAGATTATATTAATTCTTTCTCGAAAAAACTTTTTTCTATACACCGTTAATTCATTCCACTTAAAATTAACTCTTAAAAATGGTAGAATCTTAATGTCACAACTCTAATATACCACTTACTGTTCATTAAAAACAATGATAAAAAGACCTTCCCTTGACGAATATTTTCTCGAAATCGCCTTTGTAGTAGGCAAACGGGCTACCTGCCTCCGAAAGAACGTGGGGGCTGTGATCGTCCGGGACAAACGCATTCTTGCAACCGGATATAATGGAGCACCCAGCGGCATGGATCACTGCCTTGAAATCGGGTGTATTAGGGATATGGAAAAAATCCCTTCAGGCACAAGACAGGAAAAGTGCAGGGCAGTACATGCAGAACAGAATGCAATTATCCAGGCTGCAATCCATGGGGTAAGCATAGCAGGAGCAACTATTTATTGTACACATCAGCCCTGCATCCTTTGCACAAAAATGATTATCAACTCGAACATCAAAAGAGTAGTATATGCAACTTTCTATCCTGATAACGATTCACTTAAGTTTTTCAGGGATGCGGGTGTAGAAGTGGAACATATACCTTTTGAGTTGAAAAGTGAGACTTCAAGCGGGGACTGAATCTGCAAAAGTTAAAATCATCCTCCGCTAACTCTTGCATAAGAGCATTTTCATAAAAGAATTAAAATAACTAATTACCCAAGATTTCTTGTATAAAAGAAATATAAAAACGTGTTCTGAAGGTATTTTATTCAAAAATCTGAAGAAATACAGAGTCTGACGTGACTGGATTATATCCGCGCAAAAGTTTGTCAGGTACCTGAATAGGTTACGTAAACTGATGGAAAAGCGATAGAGGTGGAATAGTGTCTGAAGAATTAAAAGCTAGAACATTAAGAATAGACTCTTTGATTGAATACCAGGAAGGAGCCGTTGTAAGCAGAGAAATTATCCGTAAGGATACAGGGACCGTAACTATATTTGCCTTCGATAGAGGCGAGGGACTGAGCGAGCATACTGCCCCTTTTGACGCCATGGTCCAAGTAATAGACGGAAAGGCAGAAATCACTATTTCCGGAAATAAAAATATTCTGGAGAAGGGGGACATGATCATAATGCCTGCCAGCGAACCCCACTCACTCCGTGCCCTGGAAAGGTTCAAAATGGTTCTAACAATGATCCGTTCTTAACACTATTGGGTTCATATTAAGTTGAAGCAAATTGTTTTTCAGCCGGGCAAAATTGGAACTAGAAGCCGAACCATCCAAGCACTCTCTTTAATTCAATTCTTTTTTTGAAGGCAGCGGAGTCCTTTTTTGATAATATCCAGCTCTTCAGAACGATACATTTCCCTTATAGAAGTATTTTCATTATAATAATAATCAAGCCCTCGAATTACGACTACAGGAGTTCCGCCTGCACCTTCACCCATTAGAAGATTTGCAGTGCCTGCAAGCTCATCAGCAATTGCTTCCTCTGTAATCTCAAGGACTTTTCCGAAGAGATCTTTTTCTCCAATCCAGTGCTTGACAGGCTTTATCTTGTAAATTCCTATAGCAGCACCGGTCTGCCCTATTTTGAAAGCTCTCCCGTTTGTATCCGTGACAATGACACTTAACTTTTTCCCGCTCAACTTTTCGAGTTCTTCCCCAAGCCTTGCAGCACTGGCATCTGGATTCTTCGGAGGGTAGAGCAGAAATCCGTCTTCAATATTTGACTCATCAACTCCTGCATTTACGCAGGTATGTCCTGCTAGAGTTGTCACAAGCATAAATGGCTTTTCAACAAGGACCTCCCTGCTCCTGGAAAGTACAGACTGAATAAACCTCGCATCTTTTCCGCTCCGAGTTGCGATCTCAAGTGCTACTTTTCCTGGAGTAATATCCTCTAGCCTGAAGATCTCCCCTTCAGCTTTAGCAACAACGGTCGAGGCAACGATAACAATGTCTCTGTCCTGAAATTCTATATTCTCATAGATGATCGAGGGCAGATTGTCCCCATTATGTATAAGGGGAATATTCTCAACGGCTATGGCTTCAAATTTCAAGTATTTTCCTCAAAGTCTTTGAAACTAATAAATAAGAATAACTGCATTTGTTCAGTTAGGTATAGGAAATAATAGGACTGATCTATTAAACAAATAATTTACAGCAGTAAAGGCAGTAACCATAAATAAGACCACCGATATACTGGATCTTGCGGCGATGATGAGAGTTACCCCAACTGAGCAAAAGATGATGAGAACAATTTCCTGATGCCGCGCTTTTCACCTATTTATTAAGATACCTTATTTTTCAGTTTATTTTGTTTTTAGTTTGCATTATTTACTTTATTTAAATTTATAGTTGCTTAACTTACTATTTCTAGATCTATTTATCTTTTCAATCTATAGATCCTTAAATTAACTTATTTCCTAAAGAGATTTTATTTTCGAACTAACTCTATTTTCGGTATTTTTATTCACCGATAACACCTGTTTTCTCTTGAAGATTAAAGAGTTTTTATCTGCTTGCAAACCGAAATTGAATAGAGGTGTTAAATACGAGCCAGTATGATCTGAATGGAATTATAGAAAAAATAAAAGATAGAAGCCCTTTTGAGTTAAAGGACAACGAACGAAGCAGAATCTGGAGTTTAAGGGTTATCATAAGCAAGCTATATTACTCCCTGGACTATGAGAACGAACCTCAAGCCACCAGGCAAAGAGTGACTCAGCTTCTTCTTTATCACGGACAGTTTAGCAAAGAAGAAATTGACGAGATCTTTCAATTGTCAGCAAAAGAAACTACTGAATATTCAATGGAGTTTTTGAAACAGCACCCTGAAATTGCACAGGCTGAAGCCCTGAAAAATAAAGAATTTCCTGAGGAAATAGAAGGAGAAAAAGAAGAGAGAATTAAAGAAATAAAATATATTTTTCCACGTTACTGCTGAGTTTCTGCGATGCTTTCAACAAAACATGAAAGGAATAAAAAGGCAATATAAAAGTAGATAGTCAATCAACAAGTTGATAAATAGAGGAATTAGAGAAGAAATTTTCATATACTATTTGTATGAAAAATGTGAAGTTGACGAGATCTTTATGACATTACCCTCCATGAAAAAAATAATATTATTTTACGAATAGATATTAATATTAAAGTCAAATTAATCCTCAGAAAGAGCTATAGAGCTGTATAAATTATTTAATTAATGGAAGATAATTTTATATCTAGTAACCGCTAATTTTTGTATTCCCGTTTAAGGGCAATAAATATTGAAAAATGATATCTCAAATATATTCAGATAACAAGATAATATGAGAAATTATGGAAGGTATTGGAGATACAAAAAGAGAAGCTCTTTTCAATTACGAGGAGAATGAGAACACTAGATATTCCCAGGCAGCTCATGTAACGAAAGTTGGGATGGTAGTCAACGTTTTGCTAACAAGTTTTAAATTTGTGGCCGGAATTGTAGGAAATAGCTCGGCAATGGTTGCTGATGCAGCTCATTCTCTATCTGACTTCATGACTGACATTGCAGTAATAGCGGGTTTAAGGATTTCCAAGAAACCCAGGGACAAAACTCACAACTACGGACATGGAAAAATCGAGACACTAGCTGCGGCATTTATCGGGCTTGTCCTTGCTGCAGTGGCGTTTGGGATTTTTTGGGGTGGACTTCAGAAGGTTTTAGCGTTTTCCCGGGGAGAAGCGCTGCCAGCTCCAAGTTCGATTGCGCTTATTGCGGCAATTCTGTCAATTGTGTCAAAAGAATGGCTCTACCGTTATACCATGATATACGCCGGGAAACTTAAGAGTGATGCGGTAACTGCAAATGCTTGGCACCACCGTTCGGATGCCTTCTCTTCCATAGGAACCATGATAGGAATAGGAGGCGCCATACTTCTTGGAGGCAAGTGGGTAGTGCTCGATCCAATAGCCGCAGTAATATTAAGTTTCTTTATCTTTAAAGTGGCATTCGATATCTCTTACAAAAACCTGAATGAACTGGTGGAAGCTTCACTCGATTCGGAAACTTACAGAAATATTGAACGAGTCCTGATTACTACTGAAGGTGTTTTAGGCTTCCATGAGCTAAAAACCCGAAAAATAGGGAATGCCATGGCTGCAGATGTCCATATTGAGGTTAATCGGGACTTGAATATTGTGGATGCACATGAAATCTCAACGCAGATCGAAAATAGACTAAAAGAAATTTGCGGCAGTAATGGCCATTTTTCTATTCATGTGGAGCCGTGTTCTGATTCCAAGTATTATAATAAGAACTCCCGTGGTAAGTAACATAAATGAAATGATTTCCAAATACAAGACTCAAAAATTGAAGTTTTGAATTGGAATAAACTCAGAAATTAACAGAAAAAGATGAAAAAAGAAAAGACTGCGATTTTTTCCCGCAGTCTGATATGTTTTCAGAGTTATCTTTCCGGTCCAGAAAGATTACTCAATAGATATTTTCTTTGTCGGCTCTTCCAATTGCATTTTCGGCAGCGTAATTGTCAGGACACCATTCTCCATTTTTGCAGTGCTTCCCTCTTCCTTAACGCTGGTAGGCAGGCGAACTGCCCTGTAAAATTGAGTATATGCCCTCTCCCGGCGCAGATATCCTTCCTCTTCGGTCTCTTTTTCCTTCCCGGTCTTTGCACTGATCTCAAGCATGTCTTCTTTAAGGTTAATTTGAACATCCTCTTTATTAATCCCAGGCAAGTCGGTAGTGACAACAAGCTTGTCTTCCTCTTCCTTAATATCAATGGCAGGAGTGTAAACTTTTCCGCCTCCCCATTCTTCCATTGGCATAAAGTCTTCAAACAGCTGGTTAAGGCGTTCCTGCGTCCTTCTGATCTCTTCAAAAGGGTCCCAGCGTGCAGGGCCTGAAAATGATCTTCTCATAGGCCATCTCATATTAATTACCCCCTAAATTAAAAATAACACAGCTATGTGCTATTCTAAATATATTGAGAAAGGATATATACATTTTCTTGGGCAATTTCACAAAAACGTAATACAAAAAGAACCTGAACGATAAAAGAAAAAGTTTCCGAAAATCCAGAGCAATAGATTTTCGTGGAAATTAAAAAGATGAAAAACAAATAGGTCCTCGAATTGAAAACTAGAGAAGGCAGTTACTTGGCCTTCAAAAGTATTCCTATAATATCTGAAGCTTTTACAAGGCCCAGAGAACCTTTTTTAGCCGACTCTTCATCAAAAGTCTCTGCTCCGTCAGAATCCGTTTTGTCAGTCCTGTAGACTGCGAAGGGAATAGGATCTGGAGTGTGGGTTTTTAAGGAAATTGGAGTTGGATGATCAGGTAACACGAGAATCGTAAAGGGCTCATCTGAAGCCTCGGCATGTTTAAGAATAGGAGCTACAATTCGACTATCGAAATCTTCTACAGCTTTTAACTTTTTATCAATACTCCCCTCATGTCCGGCTTCGTCCGGGGCTTCCACATGGACAAAAACAAGATCCCTCGTTTTCAATACCTCGATTGCAGCACTGGCTTTTCCTTCATAATTGGTATCCAGATAACCGGTTGCTCCTGGAACTTCAATTACGTCTAGGCCTGCATAAACTCCAATGCCTTTCAGAAGGTCGACTGCCGAAATAACTGCTCCGGTTTTGTTGTACAATTCCCTAAAAGGCGTAAACTTTGGAGCATGTCCCTGGCCCCAGACCCAAATTGAGTTTGCAGGATTCTTACCTTCCTCAATCCTTTTCAGATTAACTGGATGCAGTTCAAGAACGATCATAGATTTTTTGATCATGTCAGAAAAGAAATCTCCGTCTTTTCCTCCGGGCAGATATTCCTCAAATTTTTTCCCGGTAATATCATGCGGGGGAGTGCATTCCGTTTCAGCTCCTAGATTGTTTCTGGCAACCAGGAGGTGCCTGTAGCTGATACCTGGATAAAAGCTTAGTTCTTCTGTACTGAGTTCAGTATCAAGGGTTTCGATGAGAATCCTAGCTTCTTCACTGGTGATATGCCCTGAGCTATAATCTTTTATTCTTCCGTGCTCGATAGTTATAAGACTGCATCTGAAAGCCACATCATCGGGTGCAAGAGCCACACCCATACTGGCAGCCTCCAAAGGAGCCCGACCAGAGTAATAGACTGACGGATCGTACCCGAGAATGGACATATTTGCGACATCACTCCCAGCAGGAAGCCCATCAGGTATAGTTTTTGCAAGTCCCATTTTTCCTTGGGCTGCGATATAATCCATAGCAGGGGTTTGGGCTGCCTGGAGAATGGTTTTTCCACCCAGCTTTTCTATTGGGTAATCAGCCATTCCGTCTCCTATAAGTACAGCGTATTTCATTGCTTCACCTGTCTTCAACTAACTTAGTCTTTCATCTCGGGAATTAAATATATTATTTTCTACCAGTTACTGAGATTTATTGGGAATTTGCCAGCAGTTTTTTCTTCCTATCTGGAGATTTTAGTTTCTAAACCCATTTTACACAAACATTATAATATATTACCCATATCCTATACAGAACAGGTTCTCAGCATAAAATATATTAGTGGCAAAAGAGCCGATATATAGCTTTCTCTACAAAAAACCATCTTATTGAGAAGAAACCTGCAAACCTGCAGGAATCCCGGAATTATTTATTCCAATCCGAAAAATTAGTGAGGGTAACTAAATTAATCAACAGTTTAAGTAAACGGTGTGAAAATAATCAGTTAATGATAAAACGTGATCCGATCATGAAAATTGTAATGAAATTTGGAGGAACTTCCGTTGGGGACGGAAAAAAAATCCGTCATGTTGCCCAACTTCTGAAGAGGTATCATGAAGAAGGCAACCAGATCGTGGTAGTAACCTCGGCACTCGGTGGAGTAACCGATGGGCTTCTGGAAAATGCACTATTTGCCTCAACAAAAGGCAAAGTCACCCTTGTGAAGGAGTTTAAAACAGAAATAACAAACAAACACCATGAAGCCGTGAAGGATGCCATTGATGACCCCACAGTAGCAAAAGAAGTTATCCAGACTCTTGACCTTCGAATTGATGAGCTCGAAAAAGCGTTGATTGGAATCTGTTATCTTGGTGAGCTTACTCCAAGGTCAATTGATTACATTTGTTCTTACGGAGAACGCCTGGCTGCTCCGATTGTGTCAGGAGCTATCCGTTCTCTTGGAATAGCATCGACCGAATTCACAGGTGGAGAAGCAGGGATTATAACATCATCGGATTACGGAAATGCTAGGCCTCTAGAACAAACTTACGAACTTGTAAAAAAGAGGCTTGGGTGCAGACTCGAGTCACAGATTGCTGTAGTCACTGGATTTATAGGAGAAAATGAGGATGGGATTATTACCACTCTTGGAAGGAGCGGGTCTGACTTCTCAGCTTCTATCCTGGGTGCAGCTTTGAAAGTTGATGAGATCTGGCTCTGGAAAGAAGTAAGCGGGATCATGACTACTGATCCGAGAATCGTGCCAGAGGCAAAGACTATCCCGCAGATTTCTTATGCCGAAGCCATGGAACTCTCTTACTTCGGAGCAAACGTGCTGCATCCACGGACGATTGAGCCTGCCATGCGTGAACACATTCCTGTACGTGTTAAAAATACTTTTGAACCTGAGTTTCCTGGCACACTTGTAGTTTCGGAAAAGTTCCAGTGCAAACATGTTGTAAAAGCCGTAAGTCTGATTAAAAATGTGGCTCTTATCAATATTGAAGGTGCAGAGATGGTGGGAGCAGTCGGGACTGTAGCAAGGCTCTTTACGGCGCTTGCAAAAGCAGGCGTTAATGTTGTTATGATCAGCCAGGGCTCTTCCGAATCCAATATCTCTTTTGTAATCAGTGAGGCACACATCGAGCCCGCTTTAAAAGCTCTCCATGAAGAATTTAATCGGGAAATCGTAAGGGAAATCACTTCAGACAGAAATGTCTGCGTAGTTGCAGTCGTGGGTGCAGGTATGGCAGGGACTCCAGGCGTGGCAAAAAGAGTCTTCGGAGCGCTTGGGAACTCAATGATTAATATTATTATGATCAGCCAGGGCTCTTCTCAGTACAACATCTCTTTCGTAGTGCGGGAAGATGATGCATTTGCCGCAGTCAAGACTCTACATGATGAATTTGAATTATACAACGGAAACGGAATTAAAAAACCGCTATAATGCAGGCAGGGAGGGGCAAAAAATGAGCGAAAAACACTTAACGTATGCAGATTCAGGCGTAGATATTAAAAAGGAAGAAAAAACCGTCAAAACCCTTATTGAAAAACTCAGTTACGTTCGAAAAGGTATAGGAGCTCCCCTTACAGGAATAGGGCATTATGCAGGGCTTCTGGACTTCGGAGAATATGCCCTTGCCCTGACAACGGATGGGGTAGGTTCAAAAGTTCTTATTGCAAACGAAATGCAGCGGTGGAACACAGTAGGCATAGACTGTATCGCAATGAATGTAAATGACCTTCTGGCCATAGGGGCCGAACCCGTAGCCTTTGTAGATTATCTTGCCCTGGAAAAGCACGAAGAAGGTTTTGCTGCTCAGATAGGAGAAGGGCTGGTAAAAGGTGCGGAAATTTCCAGGATGTCAATTGTCGGTGGAGAAACCGCAACCCTACCTGAAATAATTAAAGGTTTTGACCTTGCAGGTACATGCCTTGGAATCGTCAGGAAAGATCAGATTGTCGAGGGAGAGAAAGTAAAGGTAGGCGATGTGATTGTAGGTGTCCCGAGCACAGGCGTCCACAGCAACGGCTATACCCTTGTAAGGAAAATCATTGAAGAATCAGGATATTCTTACCATGATCTCTGCCCCTATGACAGTTCAAAAACAATCGGAGACGAGCTCCTGACTCCAACAAGAATTTATATTGAGATTCTTGATGTGCTGAAGGCATGTGAAGTCCATGGGCTTGCCCACATAACAGGTAGCGGACTTTTGAAACTAAGAAGAGTGACAAAACTCGGCTTTGATTTCTACGATCCCCTAGAGCCTCAGGAAATCTTCAAATTCCTCCAGAAAGAAGGGGGAGTCGAAGATCTTGAAATGTACAGAACCTTCAATATGGGCATGGGCTTTCTTATCATCTTGCCGGAAAAAGATGCTGCAAAAGCTGCAGAAATTACCGGCGGAAAAATCGTAGGGAAAATTGTAGAGAGCGGGATCAAGATCAAAGACTTGGTAATAGAGTGAAAATGTACAGGATTCTGTAAAAGATCGATTAGAGTGAAAATGTACAGGATTCTGTAAAAGATCGATTTTGAAAATCAATTTAGAGGGAGAGTAAATTTTTCTTCCTCTATGTTGAAATCTATTCTCCTCGATGTTGAAATCTTCTGTTTCCTCAGTACTCCTCGATGTTGAAATCTTCTGTTTCCTCAGTATTGAGGCACTTTTCCTAGGTTTAAGGTATTCTCTTATTAGTATTAAGACCTTTTTTCCTCGGTGCTGAGATTTGCTCCTTAATCTTGCCATTCCAGCTTTTTAGATTTTATTTTTTCCACATATCCCCATAGCTGGTCAGAGGTGACCTGGAACTTTCAGTAGATTTACTTTTCTTCACTGTAGTTGTTGCCTTTTCTTTTCCTGTCTCCCTGAGCCGATTGATCTCTTTTATGCTATCCTCATTGTCTATGCTCAGGACAAAGCTTCCGTGGCAGGGCTTTGTATAGGGGAAGACCAGAGCATTTCCCTTTGCGCCAACTGCAATGGGAGGTATTCCTATTATATAATAATCTTTGAAAATTTTGTAGCCAGGAGATACGTAGTAAACCTCGTCCGAGTTTTTCTCAATATATTCTCTGGCTTCTTTGAAGCTTATCCTTTGCAGGTGGATTGTGTACTTCATTTGCTCAATACAGCTCATTTGACGATCTCCTCCATCACCTTGTCCAGTTTGTTCTTGAGACGAGTGGGATTGTGGGCATCCTGTGCAACTATCTTTTCACAATCGAATTCTATTGATTCGGCCAGTGCCTCGGCATTCCTGCCAAAGACTATGGAATACATCCTGGCCTGAGAAATGGAGCTCATAGTCGTTGCATAAGTCATTCCGGCATCGTTATGCATAAAGGCAAAGCACATGTCGAAATCCGTTCTTTTTTCAATGACATCTACTATAGTTTTGTCGAGATCTACCAGCTTTTTTACATAATAGCCGTCGAAATCGGAGACTTTCAAGAGCTTGCTTGCGGCAGCTGTCCCGGCAACGGTTACATCAAATCCCAGTTTGGTCAGCTTATGGGAAAGATATAATGCAATGCTGGTTTGAATCGGAATCTCTGGACATCCCATCATAAGGAGCACTTTTGCGCCGGTCATAATATTTCATCTCTGAGGTATTTTATATTTAGAAATGGAGTATAGGTTAATTATAAAATTCAATTTTTGCAATTAAGATTTCTGCGAAGATCTTTGAAACCAGAAAAACATTTGAATTGAGAATATTGAATTCAGCGTATGTTCTATGCGGCCAAGTTTCAATTTTCTAAGTCCAATTTAACCATTCTTATTTTATCAATAATCTATATATTAAATTGTTGACACCAGAATTAAAACTATTTGACCTTGAAGTTGAACCTTCATCGAAGTTAAACTTTTATTCAGTTCATGTGTTCCAGACAAAAGAAACAATAAGAGTACAGAAATATTGGAAATAAAGTTAAAAAGAATTCTAGAGAGTCTTTTGTTGTTTTTTCAGAATGAAATGCCTAATATATCATTCCTTTATATTTTAATGTATAAATTTAATTAGTAGTCGATTAAGAAGTAACGATTACAAGGGTACTTTGGAGCTGATAAAAGAAAAAGCATAAAAGGTACGAAAATGGCGTGCTTACGAGAATACAGGTATGAGATTCTCCTGAAAAACATAACTCTCAAGGAGTGCGAGGACTGCATAAAGAGGTGTTCTGAGGAAGTATACTTAGTACCTGGGGGGTATAAAGTAAAAGGTATCATCTTGCTTGGTATAACTGCTCCTGTAGGTTTTTCAGGAGACGATATTGTATTCCAGTTTACAAAACCCTGTTTCGGTTTCTTTGTAATCAAACTGAAAAACGAAGTAGAAGAAATAAAGAAACTAAGGGACCAGTATAAAAAGGACAAAAATGTAAAAAAGATTAAATGAAGGGTAATAGAAAATTGTACCTGTAGCTGCTTATTTTTCCTTAAAATTTTTTTATGCTTATTTCCAGTTTTTTGCTTTAATTTTATCTCAGGCTTTTACCTTTTTTGTACATGCAGCTCTGCACTCAAAGAATCCGGCTGAAGGAAGTTCGTGTACCGTAGTCGCAACGATTATACCTTCTCCGATTTCTTTTACGACCATTATAGGCCTGCCCCTGTCATCCTTTAGTACCACATCAGCATCGGTTTCCGTGAAGTAACCGTCACATCCTGCAGGGAGGGTAATATTTTCCACAAGTTTCTGGGCATCATGCTTACCCACAGGCTGAGGAGTACACGGGTTTTCTTCCATTACATATTTCAAAGAAAAAGGAAGCCACTCATAATCATATTCCGGGACAAGAGGACTAAAAACAAGAAGAGTCCCCCCTTTTGTCACAAACTTTTCAAGTGAACGTTTGCCACGTTCAAGTCCCACACCTGTTTTCGTATACTGTTTATTTGCAAAACCTGTCGGCAGGATCATAATCTTGCAAGCAGGAAGATAGGGAGTACCAAGGGAAGTTGAGAGCGCACGAGTACATTGAAGCCCGTATTCCACAAACAATTTTTCAAAAAGAAGAGGGCAATCCCATAGCAAAATTACGTCACTCATGGAAAAGGATAGGAGACTCCCACATATGAATTTATCCATCATAATGAATATTAAGTAATCAAGAAAGTGAGGATTCAAGATTCATTATTCCACAGAAACATCGGTTGAACCAAGGTTTTTCCCGAATTCGAACAGGATCATATGGGGGCTAGTTGTGACTGTAAAAGAGTAGTCAATTGACTTGAGAATATTAGAATAATATTTTGTAATAGATTCACATACTTTTTTGTCAGAATAATCATGAATAAGTTTCACATATTCTCTGCTCTTTTCAGTGCAAATTTCGATATCACTTCCTATACTGTCCGTCAGGTAAATTTCTTTGAAAATCATGATATGCTCAGCAAGGGTAAAGGCTGTAGGAGGCCTGCCTGTAATTAACTCAAAATTTCTTGTCACTTCAGCCACGGATGGGAGATTCCCTGAAACAAAAGCCTCGAAAGTCTTTCTTTGCATGCTGAGCCGTTGGTAATTCTGCTGCCTGTAGGCTTTGATAAGATTTTTCCAGAATTTCGGCTTTTTTTGAAGTTCTTGGAAAGTACTCTCCATAAATCCGAAGTGCTCCTCAAGCCCTTTAGGAACCTTTTGAAAATTAAGGAACTCAAACCTTTTAAAGTAGACCTTTGTTACGTTTGATCTGCAGAATAAACCCTGAACATCCAGTTTCATCTGTTTTGCAAGATAAAGAGCCAAGCTATGAGCCATAATTCCCCTGAAACAGGAATTCCCGTTTGATAGAGTAAGGCTTGCAGTTTCCGGCTCTATGTCCTGACTGTACTCCGCATCAACCTTAATGTTCCAGCCCATTTTCTCGTTGAGCGAATTTATATAACTGACAAGATCAGGGATTCGTTTAATTTTATAAGGATTTATTATTTCATATACAGTTGCTTCGTCGATCGATAACCCTGAAGTCCTTTTAATAAGCCATTCAAGCAGAGTATGATGAACAAGCAGGAATTCGTCTTCCTGAATTAATTTATTACGAAATTCTGCATCCTGTGAAACCTTACTTGAGTCTTTTTCTCCTTTATCACAGGTCCTTCCAGCCAGAGCGAGAGAGGCAGTTTCGATAGCATCTCTTATTGCCGCACTTAAGTTTCCATTATTTTTCTCCAGAAAGGGCTTTAATTTATCCACATAACACTGATCAATAGAAATATTTTTTCGGATTATCAAGCGGATTCCCTCTCCTGTCTTCTTGAGACTGTGAGCAGCTCAAAATTCTTGATATAAGCACATTTTCATTTTCGTAAACCCGATAATAGATTGTTGCTTCTACTTCTTAATATTTTTGCTAGAATTGAAAGCCAAAAAATGCATGTTGAACTAAAAAACTTTAAAAATTTCGGAAAAAAAGTAGTTGCATTAGAACGAAAAATGAAAATGAATAGAAAAATCAAGAAGTAAAAAGTAAAGATAACAGAATAATAATTCAGATTATGTAGATAAATTTAAAATGTAGAAAAATCTTGAAACCAAAGATATTCAGGAGAACATTGAGTAATAGAGAGGAAACAGTATTAAGACGCCCCTGCAAACTCAAAAATAATGAGATTTGATATTGTTTTGACCTCGAATGCGTAGCCTGCGGCCCGGAATACTTTTGAGAAAAGCTCAACCAATTTGAGAATAACCTTTTCATCGGAAAACTGATGTCTTATTTTTAAATACATATTCCCGCCTTCACTGGTCCTTTCAATCTCACTTGCGAGCTGGGTGACTGAGATTACTTCATCACAGATAACAAACAGCTCGGAGAGAGGGATTTCCCAAATAGCTTTACCTGTAAAGGTTTCAAAAAAGCTTGTTATATCCGGAACTCCACCTGAGAGGAAAACTTCAAATGCATCTTTATTAAGGTTTATTCTCTCATATCTGTGTAGCATATACCTTTCCACAAGAGTTATCCAGAAGTCGGGCCTGCTTTTGATCTCTTTAAACGTATAATCTAGAGTTCCAAAATTTTTCCTGATCCCAGGAGGAATTTCAGTATCAGATTTATAATCCTTAAGAAAAATCAGGATAGAGTTAGATTTGCGTTGGACAAAAGAAACATCAAAACTCAAGTAACGGCCAAGAAAAATAGAGAGTGCTTCAGCAATAAAGGCTCTTAAACTGGGCTCTCCATGCTCAAGCATTATTACTTCAGTCTTGTCTTCCTCCCAATTGATTAGAGAGGCTTCAATTCCCCAGCCGTGGTTCGTACTGCGTTTATTCATATATTCCAGAAGTTCTGGAAGGCTTTTTATTCGATAGGGGTTAAAAAGTTCACTTACGAGTTCGTCAGCAACTAGAATCCCATTCGTATTTTCAATAAACCATCTGAAGGAAAGCTGACTTATAAGTATACATTCGCCATTTTCAATCAAATTATTTCGCATTTCAGGATACTTTGCAGAATCCTCTGTGAAATATTCCAGTGCATCCTCTACAGACTCATGTCCCTCAAGAGCTGCATCTGCAAGCTCGATTGCATCCCGGATTGCAGCACTTAGATTTCCATTATTTTTATCCAAGAAGGGCCGAAGTTTTTTAAGGTGTGTATCCTCCATGGATACATTTTTACGAACCAAAAATTGTTCCCGCCTTTTTTAAATTAATTTTGAAAACAGCCTCACAGTAAAGGAGACGCGGCTGAGCTTAAAAGTATATAGAGATTTAGTAGATCCACCCTTATATATAAATTGTTATTTTAATTTCAGCGCCATATCTGAAGAAATTTTTCAGTTTCTTCGTACAATCTCCACGAGAAGAAAAATCAAAAATTATAAGTTTCGATACCTAACTTAGGCTAAACTTATGCCAGCCAGCTTCAAAAACACTGGAATTTCCAGAAGAGGGTGAAGCATCTGAAGATGGGTTTCATCAAGGGAAATATTTTTCGAATCAACACACCCTCAATTTGTTTTTAAAAACCCGTTCACTCAGGAGATTAGCTTATCGATTTTGCTTAAAATGTTTTAATATAAATATTTTATTGTCTCCCTCGAAAGATACAAATTGATATAAATTTCCTGCAGTAAGGCCCCAGGAAATCTAGATAACCGGAATGGCTTTAAGGTCTGCATATATTACGTACTGCTATGAATTATGACACTGAAAGACTTGCCAGAGTCCGCATGATAGCAGACTACCAGTTTGGAAAAGGCACTGGAAAAGAACTTTTCCCAGATGACTCAACGTTCCAGTTATCCAGGACAAAACGAGTACGCCAGGTCTTACACTCTGGAAAACGTATAGCCACAGCAAGAGCAAAAGATGGCTTTTTTACCCTCAGTATTGAAGGAGCTTCCATCGTCCACAGGCTTTTGCCAGGAAAAAAGCTCAGGGTCGTTGTCTCAGAGGAAGCTGCTCCTTTTGTGGAAAAAGGTAAAACCGCTTTTATAAAACATGTAATTGAAATTGATTCTGAATTGAGAGCTGGAGAAGAAGTGCTCGTGACAGATGAGACTGACAGACTGCTTGCAACAGGGCAACTGCTTCTATCTCCAGCAGAGATAATGGCTCTTAATAGTGGCGCAGCCGTGGATGTAAGAGTAGGAGTGGCTTCGAAAAAAGAAAAGTGAATCTAAAGCTTCAGAAAACTTATGGAAATATAAAAAAGACACATCAAAAGGTGAATAAGTGTTAAATTTTATGCTAAAAATTACAGCTTTTTAATTTTTACGCAAATTTACATATAGTTAAATATGATATAAATTGCTGCTTATATTGTTGAAATATTCTTATAATGAACGGATAAAATGAATAAGAATATATCATAGATAGTAATTTTTGAATGAATGCTATTCGAAAAAATGGGTTTTTAAAAGCTCAGTTTCAATCTGAAATCCAAACATTAAAAAATACAAGTTTCAAGAAATAAAGTTCCAAAAATTAACAGTTTCCCGGAGAGTGAGCACTATTCCAGAGCCAGAACAGATTCTAAAATACTTCCTGGTTCCAGATGATACCAGAATCGAAGCAAACATGATTACAGTCAAGGGAGACGTTATTGTCGGCGATCACTCTAATATTGACTATAGCATAATCGGCGATTCTGTTATTATGGGAGAAGGAGTAACTGTCTCCGGAGATATCGAGGCAAGTAACGATATCAGGATTGACATGTGGTCGAAACTGGGGAACAGGGTAGAGGTCGGGAGAAATGCCTACCTGGGAGAATTTGTAACCATTGACGGGAAGCTGCTCGTACAGGGAGACTTGGATGTAGGAAAAGAAGTTAAAATCCGGGGAGGATTCGAAGCCAAGGGATGGATAGTGGTAAGGAATCCGGTCCCTGTAATTATTTTTCTATTTCTTTATATAAGGGAAATGATGCGTCTCGGCAAAGGAGAGGAAATTGAAAAAGCCGTGGAAGAACTTTTTGATGATTCCGAGGACACGCAAGGCCTTGAAGGAAAAGAACCCAGTGAAAATGTAATGATAATACCTGCCAGCGCAAAGTTTTCCTCTGAAACTATTGAGGTTACCGGGGAAGCCGTTATTGGGGACAACTGTCTGATAATAGGGAATATTAGGGCACAGACTGTCGATACAGGGGAAAAACTGACCATCAAGGGAAGCATTTACTCAGAGGGCAAGATCTTCGTTGGTGAAAATAGCACTGTCTATGGCAATCTCTATTCAAAAGGAGATGTTCAGATTGGCAGGAACAGTAGAGTTTTCGGTGGAGTAAACGCTAACTCGGTCTTACTATATGAAAACGCAAGGGTAGATGGTACAATAAAAGCACCTTCAGGAGTATCTTTCTTACGTGATGCTGCAGAAAAACCTGTTCTTGCAGAAGTCAATGCTTTAGGGAAATTAATTATGCGCGAAACTAATGAATTGCCCGAGAATGAGCCTAAGGATGCAACAGAAAATGAGCCTAAGGATAAACCCGTAAAACCCCTTGATATGGTGGAAATAGATTCACCTGTCAAGCAGATTGTGAAAGCAAGTAATATTTTTGTGCCTGGTAGAAAAAGAAAAACTGCCAGAACTCGGGCCCTGGAAAGAACCAGACGTTTCACAGGGTCCAGAACTTATAGAAAGGAACAGAAGTCCGGAGAGTAATTTGAAAGTGATTAATCCGGCTCGAGTCCGTTCTTATTCCTTTGATTCCCAGGAAACTCCGTAATTTCCCCTGACCATAACACTTCTGAATTTTCATTCAAGATCTGGCGAATTTTATCCTGCACGGTGTGAGCTAATTTCTCAGGGAAAGAATTGCGGAAAATTTCTTTTTTGAGAAGAAGCAGTAACATTCATAGGGAATCAGGGAATTATCTGAATTTCGTAGAGGACATAGCAGAATTCAACTGTGTAATTCAACTGCCACTCTTCAGATCCTCAAAGTAAAAGACTTTCAAAAATTTAAACAATACATTCATTTAGAACGATACGGCCTCCAGATTTAGATATAACTCAAAACCAAACTTGAAACTCAAAACCAAACTTGAATTCAAAAATATTCATCCTTTAATTCGTTAAACATTCCAATCAGTTTAAAGTAGCAAATTTCATGAAGGGATCCAATTGACAGAGAATGTTATAGAGCCTGAAAATTTACAGGCTACAGAGCCTGAGAATCTGCAGGCGAAATACGATTCAATTGTAGAAAAAGATTCAAAATATGTAATGCAGACCTATGGGCGTCAGCCCCTTGTACTCTCAGAAGGAAAGGGAGCAATTGTCAAGGATATTTACGGAAAAGAATACATTGACTGTGTAGCAGGAATTGCAGTAAACAATGTTGGGCACTGCCACCCAACAGTTGTCAGGGCAATCCAGGCCCAGGCTGAGAAATTGCTGCACGTTTCTAACCTCTATTATACTGAAATTCAGGCCGAACTCGCAGAAGCACTGGTCTCAGTTACAGGTATGGAACGCGTTTTTTTCTGTAATTCCGGGGCTGAAGCCGTGGAGGCTGCAATGAAACTAGCCCGTCTGGCCTCCGGAAAAAGCGCCTTTATAGCTGCTGAACACTCCTTTCACGGCAGGACAATAGGGTCGCTCAGCGTAACCCACAAGAGCATGTACAGGGACCCTTTCATGCCGCCTGTGAGTTCCGAGACTACTTTTGTCCCGTACTCCGATGCTGATGCTATCAAGCAGGCTATTTCGGAAAACACGGCTGCCGTGATCCTTGAGCCCATTCAGGGAGAAGGCGGGGTTAATATCCCGGATCCTGAATACCTCAAAGAAGTCAGGGAAATCTGTGATGAAACTGGAACTTTCCTTATCTTTGACGAGGTGCAGACAGGCTTTGGAAGGACAGGCACATGGTTCTGTAAAGAACAGTTCGGTGTGGAACCCGATATCATGAGTATGGCAAAAGCAATAGGTGGAGGCGTTCCAATGGGTGCTATCGCGGCTAGGGACGGGCTCAGCTTTGGGCGTGGACAGCACGCTTCTACTTTCGGAGGCGGGCCACTTGCCTGCGCAGCTGCACTCGCTTCGATTGAGGCAATTAAGGAAGAGGGCCTCCTTAAGCGCTCAAAAGAAAATGGGGCTTATTTCATGGGAAAGCTCAGGAACATGGACAGGGAAGATGTTGTAGAGGTCCGCGGGAAAGGGCTCATGATAGGAGTTGAGATAAAATATCCCTGCAGCAAATTTGTGGATTTTGCAAGGGAATATGGAGTACTCGTAAATTGTACTTCTGACTCGGTGCTCCGTCTGGTTCCTCCACTTGTGATTACGAAAGAACAGATCGATACGGTAGTTGATGTTCTTGAGCAGGCCTGAACTGATAAAAAAAGAAATCTTTGATATCGCAGAGTACGTTCCAGGGAAATCCATAGAGGAAATAGCTTCTGCCTACGGGCTTGATCCGGCTTCAATCATCAAACTCGGCTCAAACGAAAACCCTCTCGGACCCTCTTCAAAGGCTGTTCAGGCCCTGGTGGACACCGCTCCCTGTGCAAATATTTACCCTTCAGCAGACGCGATAGAACTCAAGGAGGCTCTCTCAAAATACACAGGCTTCCCGATTTCAAACCTCATAGCCTCAGGACCAGGAATGGACGGGCTTCTAGATGGGCTTTGCAGGCTGATTATTGAAAAAGGAGACGAAGTCATTGTCCCTACTCCGACTTTTGCCTATTACGAGCTTCCGGCACGAGCATGCGGAGGAAAGCCGGTCTTTGTAAGAAGAAACCAGGATTTCTCGATTGATCCTGAAAAGCTTCTGGAAGCCGAGTCCAGCAGGACAAAAATAATCTTCCTATGCTCTCCTAATAACCCTTCAGGCAACCTCCTTCCCGAAGCTGATCTGAGGAAAATCCTTGAAAATACCAGGGCTCTTGTATTCGTTGACGAGGCATATGTTGAATTTGCTGACAGGAACCTTGCAGGGCTTGTAAGGGAATATGATAACCTTGTTGTGGGCCGAACCTTTTCTAAGGTATTCGGGCTTGCAGGCCTGCGCCTGGGTTACGGGATCATGCCTGAGTGGCTGGCAAAAGAGTATATAAGGGCAGCAACTCCGTTTTCAGTAAGTCTTCCGGCTTTAAAAGCAGGAGTAGCCGCCCTTTCGGATGCTGAACACCTGAGAAAGAGTATAGAAATCGCAAGACAGGGCAGAGAGTATCTTAGAGAAAAAATTTCTTTTAAGGTTTATCCTTCCCAGGCAAACTTCGTACTTTTGGATGTTGCCCCCTTGAAAGCAAAAACCGTTACACAGAGCCTCATGAAAAAAGGAATCATTGTACGTTCCTGTGACTCATTCAGGGAAGCTGGAGATACTCTTATCAGGGTAACGGTCGGGACTCCGGATCAAAATGAAAAAGTTATTAGGGCTTTTGAAACAGTAAAGTGTGAGGTTTAAAAACCTCTATTTCTTTACTTTAAGTTCTACTTTTTACATTAAGTTCCATTTTTTATATTAAATTCTACTTTTTATTGAATTATACTTTTTATTAAATTCTACTTTTTGTATTAAGCTCTGTTTCCTACTTTACTATATTGTCCAATTTGATCCATATTTTTCCATATTTTAACACTTTGGTCTTTATTTTAGAGGCTATTTATCTTAAACGTTTACCTCTTCGATTTCTATAATTTTCATCAGCGGATAACTCAGTTCCGGGTCGTATTCCATTCCGACTTTTATCCTTGAAGAGTCGTATCTTACAGTGATTTTTACTTTAAGCATAGGCCCCTGAAGTTCAGAATAACCGAATTCGTCGTTCAGCTTGCTTCTCAACATATCCCTGTCGATTTTTACGGAAATATCTTCCACATAAGGCTGGACTGAAATGCTTTCCTGGATAGCCTGCTCAAGGCTTGAAACAGTGTTCAAATTTACAGGAGAGCCCGTAAATTGGTGATAAAGAGCTCCTAGTTTTATTCCTGCCTCAAAAAGTGCGTTATCTCTGTCAGTTACTTTTTCTTGAACCAAATAAATCACTCCCTTCGGGAACTCATAGTGTATGTCTCAGATAAACTGGTTTTATTACTTTTCTTTCCCTGCTCTCAGTCCTTTATTTCGATATTCCTTACTACCCAGGTTGCTTAATAGAGGGACCTTGAAAAAGGGAGAGAAAATGTACGTCAACATGAGGATAAAAGGTAGGATCGAGAAAATCCGCATATATTCGACATTATACAGGTAGAGAAGCATTGTTATCCCGAAAATGGAGGCTATAAAAGCGAGAACCCTGGCATTCCTGATCTTCGGATAATTTACTGAACTCACCATAAGAATAGAAAGACCAAGGGTCAACGCTAAGAGGAAGTCTATTTTGACAAGGTTTTCGCTCAGTAACATGTATGTAACAAGCATAACGCATCCTGCAGTTATTGGAAGACCTTCAAATCCCGTTTTACTGGAAGCCATGGAATTGAAGCGTGCAAGCCTGAGTACTCCGCAGATAGCATAAAAAGCCGGAAATACCGCAATAAGAGGGTCTTGTTCTCCGACAAGAGGATTTATTTGTCCGAACTGCAGGTATACGAGAAGAGCCGGAGCCACCCCAAAAGAAACCGCATCTGCCAGGGAATCAAGTTGTTCCCCGAGTTCTCCTCCTTTAAATCGCCTGGCTATGTACCCATCCGCCCCATCTGCAATTGCTGCGATAAGAAGTAAGATCAAAGCAAGGGCAAAACCATCCTGGGCTGCCGCCGTTTGGAATGTGGCAACCTGGACTGTAGCCTGAGCAGCTACCGCAATTGAGCTAATTCCACAGATAAGGTTCAAAAGAGAGACCAGGTCCGGGAGTCTTAACATTTGAAATACGTTCATGTTCAAAAATCCCTGTCATTTTTTATTGTCGCTATAACGGTTTTGCCTGCAAGTACCCGCTCTCCTTTCCGTACTATAATTTCGAAGTTGTGAGGGATTGTTACGTCAACTCTTGACCCGAAGCGAATCATTCCGATACGCTGTCCCTGCTCGATACTATCGTTTACTTGAGGATAGGAGACGATTCGTCTGGCAATTGTGCCTGCAATCTGTATGACACTGACATCCCCATACTTGCTGTGAATAATAAACTCGTTCCTTTCGTTTCTTTCAGAGTCTTTCCAGTAAGCAGGAAGATATCCGCCTTTCTTGTAAGTTATTTCCCTGATCGTTCCCGAAATCGGAGCTCTATTTACATGTACATTCTGGAGAAACATGAAAATACAGACTTTCCGGCCTCGAATGTCTATGACAGTACCATCGGCCGGTGAAATCATATAAGTGTCCGAAACTTCTACCTTTCTTTCAGGATCTCTGAAAAAAAGAACCATAAAGAAAGTCATTGCCATTGCTATGTAAGCAGCGTAGTTTAAATTGGAGCTGTTCATTGCCTTGGAAAGGATGGCAAACAGTGCAGTAACAAGCGCAGCGGTAAAAAGCCAGGGTTCCGATCCTTTTGCAAGCATTGACCTCAGTCTCCTCCAGACTTGCGCAGAAGGGATCTCAATTCTTTAGAAAATATGACCCAAAGGCCATCAATCATTTCAAACAATTCAGGCAGAATCTGGAGTACTACATATGAAATTATAAAGAGGGCAATACCTGAACCTGCCTTTGCAATATAATTATGCGCAATTATAAAGCTATCAGCCCCAAACCATTGCTCTCCATAAGCAACTACCACGAAAATGTCCCTGATAAGATTAAGTATATAGATCACTGGCACTGACACGATAAAAGCCATAGCCAGGCGGTTAAGGGGAGCTCTTACTGCACCTATAAGACCCATAAAGAGAGCAATGCTTTCAATTGCCGTACAGGCAAGAATAATCTCAACTGTATATCCGTTAAGTGTAATCATATTCCAGGCTTTCATGTATGCAGGGACGTCGAAATATTGGAGAACCCAGAAAACCTGAGAAGTAACTCCTCCTATAATCCAAGTGTTTAGAGAGTCAATATTCGCAAACGGGAAATAGACAAGAGCTCCTAGTGCACTGGCACTTGTAAGCATCGAGGTTACGTCAAGAGAATCAGCCTCACCCTGGGCTGATGTTGAATGCAGTACCTCTCTATTATTTCTTATTTTTATTGGGCCTTTTCTGTACTCCAGAAACATGATGTACGCTACAAGTAGACAAAATAGGGTTACTACTATTGTTAGGAGCACATTGGCATAGTCCATGATTTTGAGATAATGGAGAGGCTGATAGCTCCAGTGGATGGAAAATACGCCCCATCCAATCCCTCCGACAAGTTTACGAACCCTGAGAGTTCTGGGGATGACGGATGACGTAACCATTAACCCGACTGCGAGCCATAGTATACTTTCTATCATTTTTCACGACCTCTTTTGCCAGAGTAAAGTTTAGTTCTGAAGATTATCCTGTTTCTGAAAGCTAAGAAAGTCTCTGGCAAGTTATGAAGTTTCTGGAAAGTGACGAATGAAATTATCTAAATAATTAATAGATTTTCATATAAATCTAGTAAGTTCGTTAGTTCATAGTCTAGTATTTAGGAACTCAAAGGTTATGGATTTTACTTCCCATATTAATGAGATATAAAAATATTACCTCCGTTAAGATATTGATAGAGAGTGGTTAAGCCTGTAAATAAGATAATAGATTCCTATTATAGAAGAATAACGTCACAAACAGAACGTTACAAAATGTTCTAATATATATAAAAGTAAAGATTGAGAGATTTCAGAAATAGGAAATAAACTCCTGTTTCTATAAAAGGGAAACATTTAATAGAAGCAACCGCATAAGGGATTTTTCTGCGTGATAGAAACTAGACTTACAATGTCAAAATTGAAATAAGATGAAGAATTTCTACGTTATGCACAATACTAATATTATTCTATTCTGGCGTTCTTGCCAAAAAAGCTAATTCAAAAGGGATTGGTGGCGGAAAAAAGATCTCCCGGAAAGGAAATGCGAAGGCGTTTTATGAAACCTCAAACTCCTAGTTTAACCGTTGATACCATAATCCTCTTTAAAAACAGGCTTGTACTCGTGAAGAGAAAGAATCCCCCATATCAGGGAAAATTTGCACTTCCTGGCGGTTTTGTAGAGATCGGAGAAAGTACCGAAAAAGCAGCAGCTAGGGAAGCTTTTGAAGAAACAGGCCTTTCTGTAGAGCTTATCAAACTTGCAGGGGTTTATTCCGATCCTCACCGCGACCCCAGAGGACATACAGTTTCTGTATGCTATCTCGCAAAGGGATTCGGAGAGCTAAAATCAGGATCTGATGCGGAGTCCGTTGATCTTTTTGAGCTTGATTCTATTCCTGAACTGGCTTTTGACCATAATAAAATTATAAACGATGCAAAAAGTGATATTAATGCAATTCTGTCCCAAATGTAAAAGTATGATGTTTCCTAAAAACGGTAATTTTGAGTGTAGAAAATGCGGAAACATAATACCAATAAAAAATGATGAAAAAAGTTTTGTTTCTAAAGCTAAGATTGATGACCGTGAAATCGTAGTTCTGGAAGGGGAACAGACTTCAGGTCTACCGACAACAAATGCAAAATGCCCAGAGTGCGGAAATAATACCGCAGCCTGGTGGCTCAGACAGCTTAGGTCTGCTGACGAATCCGAAACTCGCTTCTTTAAATGTACGAAATGCGGATTTACTTGGAGAGAATACGACTGAAATTGCTCTTCTATCAACTCTTGAAAAGCACACATTTCCCGGAAAAGTAGATTTATCAGGCTACAGCTTCCTTTCTGCCTCAAGCAGAGCCTGAAGCCATCCTGTTTTCTGACCAAGATTTATATAGTTGCCGGGAGTTTGAATCTAATGATTTTTCCGATTCCAGAAACCCATTTAACCTTATTCGGAGAGCTTACTCTTCAAATAGAGTGAGAATTTCCGAATCTGTAAAGGAATTTATATCTCAAGAGTAATAAAGAGTCTAAGACTTAAATTTATTTATTGGAGAAGAATTATGTTCAAGGCAGCAATTAATGCAGAGCTTCTGAAAGATGCGGTTGCCGCACTGGCTGTAATTGTAGATGAGGTTAGATTCAAGATAAAACCTGAAGGTATTTCGGTAAAAGCCGTTGATCCTGCCAATGTTGCAATGGGAATTTTTGAGCTTGGATCATCAGCTTTCGATGAATATGATGCTGATGAATGTGAAATCGGAGTCGACCTGAACAAGATTACGGACCTGCTGGGAATTGCAGATAAGAACGACACAGTCCAGATGGAACTTGAAGAAGGGAATCATAAACTCCTGATTGATGTCGGAGGGCTGTCTTATACACTTTCTCTTCTCGATCCTTCTACTATTAGGGCAGAACCAAGAGTTCCCCAGCTCGAGTTGCCTGCCAAAGTCGTCCTGAACGGTGCAGATCTCAGACGTGCTGTGAAAGCTGCAGAAAAGATAAGCGACCATATGCTTATGGGAGTTTCTGACGATACTTTTTACATGGAAGCAAAAGGCGATACCGACCAGGTTCGTTTGGAGATGGGCAGAGACCAGCTAATTGATCTTAAGGCAGGTGAAGCCTGTTCTCTTTTCTCTCTGGACTATCTGACCGATATAGTCAAGCCCACAAACAAAGTAAATGAGGTTACTCTCTCCCTTGGAAAAGACTTCCCAATACTCATAGATTTCGAAATTGCAAACGGTGCAGGAAGGATTTCTTACCTCCTGGCTCCAAGAATTGAGTCGGACTGAGATGGACGAGGAACACATCGCTCTTTACCCATTTGCTTCAGAAGTATCTGCTTATGTAGAAAGCCTTGGAGTTTCGTTAGAGAGTTTACTTAACTCTCCAGCCTTTCGGAGATCTCGAGCTCGCGGGATGGAAAGAGTAATGCAATCCATCGAGGGAGAGATTGAAAAATCGCTGACAAAAGATGAAAGCTGGCTTCTTTCCGAAACTCTCTCTTATCCTTTTGCTCAAATTCTGGTCGCTTGCATAGATGATCAGTTATTTACCAAGCGATATGCCCTTAAAGAGGCAGAAGCAGCCTTAAAATGGCTCGAAAAAGAAAGTACTGATTTTTTGCTTGAATTTGGGGAAGATTTTGGGATTCAAGCAGAAGCTGAAGAATTACATTTCAGTATGCATTTTGCAGATTATATACGCTTCTCTTCTTCAATAAGGGAACCCATATGGAAATTAACAAATAGACAACTTAAATCCGGAATGGTCGTAGTTACGAAAAAGGACTTCGTAAGACTTCTTCAAGAAGCGATCAAAGAAAGAATAGAAAAATCGTTTCCTGCTCCTAAAATCCCTTCTGAAATCTCAAGTTTCTGCGCTCCTTATGTTGCTGAAATAAAAGACCATTTTGAGATACACAAGAAAAAATTCGGAGCAACGGACTTTGGCGCAGTGGAACCAGAACTCTTTCCCCCCTGTATATCCCATGCCCTTGCAAACGTACAGGGTGGAGTGAACCTTGCCCATTCTATGCGTTTTGCCATGACTTCCTTCTTGCTCAGTGTAGGAATGTCAGTGGATGAAATTCTTAACCTCTTCAATGTCTCTCCTGATTTTGATGCGGAAACTACCCTTTATCAAATAGAACATATTGCAGGCGCAACAGGGAATATATACAAGCCTCCTGCGTGTGATACGATGAGAACCTATGGCAACTGCATAGGAAGAGACAGATTGTGTGAGAAAATCAATCATCCTCTAGCGTATTACGAGAAAAAATTATATCTAAAAAATAGAGAAAAGGAAAAAGGAAAGGAAAAACAGGAAGAAGAGGAAAGAGGAAAGGAAAAACAAGAAGAAAAAAGGAAAGGAAAAACAAGAAGAAAAGTAAAGGGAAAAGAAAAGGCATAAAATCAGATATTTTATAATTATAAAAAAGATTTATATTAATTATATTCTTTTAATATTAATTATTGACTTGATTGATACAAGATCAATCTCCTTTAAGGATAGCGTCAAATTCGTGTGGGAGTCACGCATTTGATGGCATGTATGTTGTTTCTAAAATTTTTTGCGTAATCTTCTTCGGAGGCTTTTAATGCCACTTGATCCTATCTGCAAGAAAATAATATCTGAGAATACCGAATATTTTTCGTACTATGGGGGAAAGAGCTATTATTTCTGCAGTCCCGAATGTAAACAGAAATTCGATGCTCTAGAAAAAAGTGTAATCCGGCTCAAGCGAAATCTTAGCGAGAAAGAGAGAATTTCTTTTGGAAAATTAAAAAAGGACATTATAAAACCAGGCATATGTACTCTCTGTGGAGCCTGTGCAGCAAGTTGCGAGTATATAACAATAGAGGATGGCGCACCAAAGCTGGTAGGGCCTTGTAAAGCCTGTGGGGTCTGTTACTACCAGTGCCCGAGAACCATCACCACAGAAGAGGGACTTATAGGAAGTTTTCGCTTCGCATATGCAGCAAGATCTGCTATTCCCGAAATAAAAGGACAGGATGGTGGAGTTGTGACATCCTTGCTTTTGTACGCCCTTGATGAGGGATTGATTGACGCTGCCGTGGTCACCACCCACTCAAAAGAGGAAACCTGGAAACCTGTACCGATAGTTGCGAAGACAAGGGAAGAGATCCTTGAGAGTAGCGGCAGTATTTATTCCCACTCAATGACGCTTGAAGCTCTTATGAGTGCAATTAAGCAGGGAATGAACAGCATTGCCTTCGTAGGGACGAGCTGCAATATTGATGCAGTCACTAAAATGCAGAAAAGTTCCTATGGATTTCTACATCTTTTCATGAGAGCAAAGGTTCTCAAACTTGGGCTCTTTTGCATGGACACCTTCTCCTATGAGGGAATTAAATCAGTACTTGAAAGTTATGGAATCACGCTGGAAAACGTAGATGCCATGAAAATTCGGAAAGGAAAGTTTGAGGTTACTCTAAAGGACGGAAAACAACAAATTTTTGAACTCAGTGAGTTTGACGAATATAGAAGTTCTTCCTGTCGTTTTTGTATGGATCTTACCGCCGAAAATTCGGATATCTCCTTTGGTGGAGTTGGCAGCCCCAGAGGCTGGACTACAGTCCTTGCTCGCTCAGCCCTGGGATACGAAATATTCAACGAAGCCGTAGACAGTGGCTACATAGAGGCTAGAGATCTTGCCGACAATGAACTTGAAAAAGTACTCAATCTCGCAAAAATGAAAAAAGTCCAGATGTACGATCTTAATAGAAGACAGAAAAAGTAATAACAATTGCTAATGCACTGCTGCCATCACATCCAAATTAAAGTTACCCATAAATCAACATTCTTTAGCAAAAAGAAAATGTACCGTCCTCCCAAGATGGAGCTTGGGTAACAATTGGGAACGGAAACGGATGCAGGGGGAGATGAATATATATTTATCCCATTAACCTGTTTCTATTATGAAGCAACCAATAGCATTCTATTCGGGATCATTCTATTTTTGAGGAACTTTCATGATCACAAAAGAAGATGTAGAACACATCGGCTGGCTTGCTCGCATTGATATCAGCGAACAGGAAACCGTCGAATACATGGAAAAACTTAATTCAGTACTGGGATACTTCGGACAGCTTGATGAATTGCCGACCGAAGACGTAGCTCCCACTTATCACGTGGCTGAGATTTATAACGTATTCAGGGAGGATGTGGTGGAAGAATCCCTCCCACAGGAAGTCGTTCTTGCAAACACCGAACACAAACAGGATGGAACTTTCAGGGTTCCGAAAATCGGCTGAGGAGGATTTTTGATGGCAAAATGGATGAGTGTTGCACAGGTAAAAGAGAAAATAGAAGAAAGTTCAGCCGAAGAAGTAACAGCTCACTACCTCGAAGTTATAAAAAAAAGCAAAATTAACGGTTATATAAAAGTCTCTGAAAAAGCCCTTGAGCAGGCAAAGAAAATTGATGCTGAGGAACATGACGGCCCTCTTGCAGGCGTGCCAATTGCAATAAAGGATAATATTTCCGTAGTCGGACTGCCAAGCAGCTGTGGTTCGAAAATTCTGGAGGGCTATGCTCCACCATTCAATGCTCATGTTATCGAAAAACTTCTTGCTGCAGGTGCTGTAATCCTAGGAAAAACCAATATGGATGAGTTTGCTATGGGCTCTTCTACGGAAACCAGCTATTTTGGGCCGACTGCAAACCCCTGGGACCTTGAAAGAGTACCTGGCGGGTCTTCCGGAGGCAGTGCAGCAGTTGTTGCAGCAGGAGAAGCTCCTTTTTCTCTCGGCTCGGATACAGGGGGATCCGTACGCTGCCCTGCAGCTTTCTGCGGAGTAGTCGGGCTTAAACCAACATATGGAGCAATTTCAAGGTATGGAGTAGTGGCTTATGCAAACTCTCTTGAACAGGTAGGACCTCTTGCAAACAATGTAAGAGACATTGCAGTGCTGATGGATGTTATAGCCGGCTACGACCGCAGAGATTCCACTTCAATTGACAGTAAAACCGAATACCAGAAAGCCCTTGTCGAAGATGTAAAAGGACTCAAAATTGGTGTCCCGAAAGAGTTTTTCGGAGAAGGCACACATCCAGACGTTGAGAAAGCCGTATGGAATGCCATACACAAATATGAAGACCTTGGAGCAACCTGGGAAGAGGTTTCTATGCCTCACATAAAGTATGCCCTTGCTTCATATTATATCATTGCAATGAGTGAAGCTTCTTCAAACCTTGCCCGTTTCGACGGAACACGTTACGGACTTAGAGAGAACGGCGAAAACTGGCATGCCATGGTTTCGAAGACAAGAGCTGAGGGCTTCGGGACAGAAGCGAAAAGAAGAATTCTCCTTGGAACCTATGCTCTTTCAGCAGGATACCATGACAAGTATTATTTAAAAGCCCTGAAGGTCAGGACTCTTGTGAAGCAGGACTTTGATAAGGCCCTTTCAAAAGTTGACCTCCTTATGGCTCCAACTATGCCGAACCCTGCTTTCAAAATAGGAGAAAAAATTGAAGATCCGCTTACTCTCTATCTCTCGGACGTAAATACCTGCCCGATTAACCTTGCAGGTGTACCCTCAATTTCCGTGCCTTGCGGCTTTACGGACGGTCTTCCGATAGGGCTTCAGATAATTGGCAAACCCTTTGACGAGCCTGCTGTACTGCGTGCAGCGTACACTTTCGAACAGAATACCGATTATCACACAAAGAGACCTCTGGAGGTGGCATAAATGGTCTATGAAAACCCTGACGGGGTAAGGATCGGGCTTGAAATCCATATCCAGCTAAACAAACTTAAAACCAAGATGTTCTGCGGCTGCTCTACGGATTATCACAATGCCGCTCCCAATACTCACACCTGTCCGGTTTGCCTGGGCCTTCCGGGAACACTGCCTGTGCTGAACAAAAAAGCAGTGGAAGCCGCAATTAAGGTGGGGCTTGCCCTTGAGGGAGAGATTGCAGAAGAGACGCAGTTCCACAGAAAGAACTATTTCTACCCTGACCTTCCTAAAGGTTTCCAGATCACCCAGTACGATTTCCCAATCGTGAGCAATGGAAAAGTCGTAATTGAAGGAGAAGATGGGGAACATGCGGTAGGGATTACAAGAGCCCATATGGAAGAAGATCCTGGTAAACTCGTGCACATCGGAAGTATAGGGAAATCAAAAGGTGTTCTTATCGATTACAACAGATCGGGAATGCCTCTGATTGAGACCGTTACAGAGCCCGATATGCGCAGCCCCAAAGAGGCAAGAAGGTTCCTTGATAAGTTCAGGAACATCCTTGAGTATCTGGACGTTTTTGACGGAAACCTGGAAGGAGCAATGCGTGTGGATGCAAACGTTTCGGTCCACTGGGGTACCCGTGTTGAGATCAAAAACATTTCCTCTCATAAAGGAGTTGAAAGAGCTCTTCTCTATGAGATCATGCGCCAGAAGAATGTGATCCGACGCGGAGGAAAAGTCTCACAGGAGACTCGCCATTACGACGAAGGTCGGGGCGTAACACTCTCAATGAGGACAAAAGAAGAAGCTGAAGACTACCGCTACTTCCGCGAACCCGACCTCATGCCTATGCAAGTTACCGATTGGATTCCTGCAATTAAGGAGACTCTGCCTGAACTTCCGGACGCAAAACGTTCCCGTTTCATAGAGCAGTACGGAATTACGGACATGCATGCAAAATCTCTGACATCAAAGATTATGCTTGCCGATTTCTATGAAGACGTCTGTGCAGAGGGCGTGGACCCAAAGATTGCAGCAACATGGACGGCTGATGTTTTCCTTGGGGAATTAAATTACCGTGACCTTGCAATCTCTTCTTATGACGGGAAGAAGATAAGTTTCATCCATGCAAAAGATCCGAAGATAAAGAACTCCTTTAAAGTTTCAGATATGGTAGAACTGGTTAACCTCTTTGCCGAAGGTAAAATCAGTGACAGGGCTGCCGTTGAAGTAATTCGAACCATGCTGGACACTACGGAGGAAAAGACTCCATCCCACATTATTGAAGAAAAAGGCCTTTTCAAAGCCGAAGACGATCTGGTGACTAAAGCTATTGCCGAAACAATCGCCGAGAATGAAGCGGCAGTGCAGGACTATCTTGGAGGCACGGAAAAATCCCTGAACTTCCTTGTAGGACAGGTCATGAAAAAGACAAAAGGTACGGCAGATGCAAAAACGACACGAGAACTGATAATTAAAGAGCTGAAAGGGTAACCCTGCAGGGTTCACCTTTTAATTTTTCAAATGATTTGGTCATTTTAATTATTGATTTGGTTATTTTTTACTATTTAAACGATTGTTTTTGTAATTTAGGTTTATTTTTCAACTTTGATTTTAGATTAATCCATTATTATAGACTTTTTTGTCAAATATATGGTAAATTCAATATTAAATTAATAAAGGTCAGGTCTACGATCTTCGAGTATGGAACCTGTTTGTCTGATCTCTTTTGCCTCCTCGAGATCAATTTCCGCAATGAGGGCACACTCTTCCTTTCCGGCTTCTGCCAGAACCCTTCCCCATCCGTCGGCAATAAGAGAGCCACCTGGATAAGTTGAGTATTTATCATTTCCCACTCTGTTACAGGCGATATGTAGTAGCTGGTTTTCAACTGCTCTAGAAAGGGACATAATGCGCCAGGGATATAGATAAAAATCAGGAATGTCGGCAGCTGAAACCAGCAGGTCTGCTCCTTCAAGGGCAAGTTTTCGTGCAACTTCCGGATACCTGATTTCGTTACAAACCATGAGCCCTATGGAAAGCCCATATTTTTGAAGCTGAATAGGATGTATCTGGTCTCCAAATGCAAAATATTCTTTCTCAGGACCGTAAAGCTGGGTTTTTCGGTGGATGCCAGCTAGCTTTCCGCATTCGATGCAGAAACCCAGGTTGAACTGAGAGGGAGATGGCTTTTCTGCACCTATTAATTGCCTTTTTCTCTGTTCTATCATTGAACCTGCAAGAATACATCCATGTTCCTTTGAAAAATCACATAAAGCTTCCAGAGTGGGACCGGAAACAGACTCAGCCACCTCAGCTATGCGGTCATAGCAAAACCCGGTTGAGAAAACTTCCGGAAATACGAGCAGTTCAGCTTCTTTCGAGACTGCTTCTTCTGCCAGAGAGAGGGCACGCTCAAGGTTTTCCTGTTTTGAGCAAAGGGAGATATTCATCTGGATGCAGGCAGCTTTCATGGTTGTCACTTTTTCCTTGCACGAAGTATAGTTACCTTACTTCATAAAGTTACTCTATTTCAGAGTTTAGGTCAGAATCCCGATTCAGGCAATAAGTAACTCGGAAAAAAAGCAAAACAAATTTTTACAGGTAAAATACATGCAGGGCATGTGAACTTTATCTTTAGGCGATGGCCCTTATATTCGGAATAGTCCGCTAAAAAATGGAAACTACAACTTAAATACAGCAAGAACACGAGATAACAGGTCAATAAGGTACTCTTAATAAATAATTCAATCTTTATTTCTCGATTTCATTGGTTTGGCTTTCACGGCTACTTTGAGCGAAGATCTTTTGTAGAATTTTTTTGAGTCCAGTTAGAAGAGGATATTTTTGAAAGATAATTAACGGATTGATATCTTTGAGGCGTTATTGCAGATCGCATCCTAGAAGTTCTTTAATCTGTCTAGGAACCTATCCTTTTCCGGTTTATTTCTGGAGTTCAAGTTTTTGTTGCCCGGATAACCCCGAGGCTTTTCATGATTTCCATTTCTGCGGGAGTGATGAACTTGCCATTGCTTAAGAAAACCCCATGCAAAACGGGTTCAGGAGTCTTTCTCAGCATTGTCTTTCTCAGTATTATTTCTTTCATCTTCTGGACCTCCTTTTCTGATTTTGCAGTTCCTCAGGCTCACATAGATATACGGAATCTTATTACCGTATTTCCGTATAAATAAACATTCCTTGAAAGAGATATTTGGGCGAATCTGACAAATACTCATTAAACGTAGACCAAAACCATTCAAACTCCGAAAATAAGCTCGAAAAAATTCAAAATTCCGAATTACAGGCAGAAATGAAGAGGTTTCACCTCTACAGAGAATCGTATTCGACTTAAAAACTGACTTAAAAATTAAAAAAGTAGGAACTTTATGAGGGTTTTAAAGTTTAATGCACTCCTTAAAATTCAACTCCTTTTAAAATAATGAACCATACTGGATTGGGAGAATGGTATCCAGAAATCCTCCAAAACCAGAGCTTGCTGGACCTTTATTGATAACAGTTACAGGTGTTTCTGCTTCATCCGGGGTTTCAGAGGAGGATCTGTAAATTTCATTAGAGGTCTCTCTGTTTTTCTTGCTGGTGTTTTCTACCGCTACAGCTGGCTGCGTATTATTTTTCCCTTCCATTTGAACGCTGCCGGATGTGTTCAGTGTAGCATTCATTCCTGCAGTACCAGGCTGCTGTTCTTCGACAACGATTGTCTTTGCAGGATAGATTACATATCCTCCATTACTTCCTTTTCCCTCATCAGAGGTCTTAAAATACCACTCATCCGTAATGTTAGTCATGCTGTCAGCATTAAGATTAATTTTTATGGAATTGGCATTTGACATTACTATCAGATTTTCAAGAGCCTGGTCCACTTCAAAACTGCCAAACTTATCCCCGGACTTAATGGAAAGAGGCTTGTCTTTATCTATCAGCCAGGTATATTTGAACACTGCAAAATTTGCATCTGCACCTGAAAAGATGAAATCTACAAAGGTAATGAAATAAATATGTGAGGAGTTATCCCCGAATTCATCTTCTGCAGTAAATATCCTATCATCTATAGTGCCGTCCACAGAGACTAAAGCAGTATCTAACTCCGTATTATTCCTGTAAAGCGAAAAATAGCATTTATTACCGTCAATGTCAATCCCGTTCAGAGTAAGGCTGTATCCGCCGGCAATATCCCAACTCTCTCCTTCCTTGAGTGTTATCTTTTCGTTTTCATCCTGCTGGAACAATATCTTAGTGAGCTGTGTTGCATCATTATCAATAGCACAATATGGTTTACCAAAGAGCGGCAGTGAATAAAAGAAAGACACCTTTGTCACATTTTCTTCTTCAGAAAATACCCTATATTTCGAAGGGAGCTGTTTGACAGTATAAATGAGTTCACCCTCATCGATTATATTGGCTGAAGGATTATCTTTCCCAAGAGAAGGACTGTCTCCTTTGTCCTCAAAATAAAGATGCTCTCCAGACCCATTCATGAGACTACTGTACTTATTTGCACCAAAGAAAAAGGCTCCGAAGTTTCTGAAATCCCACGAAATATTCTGCGCATCCGTACTTCCTGTATCAAAGGGTGTACCTCTTATTTCAACCGACATAGCTGCACACGTTCCTGCTAGCGCCAGAATAAGCGTTAGCACAAAGATAGCCAGAGCTAAAGAATTAAATGTTTTTAAGTTCATAAAAATTCTCCACTAGTTAGTAGTTTTTGTTTTTCTATATTCAGCCTTTTATCGTGAAAGCGAAATTCAGGCTATTATGCCCTTTTTCTGTTATTCAAAATATATTCAGTTCTTTTACTTCCTCTGCAGGGGCAGACACACTTTCCTTTTCATATCTTCAATTTCCCTGACAGCTACTTTTACACCATAGACCGAAGACATCATTTTGCTGGTTACAACCGTTTCAACCTCTCCCAAAGCAACCAGCTTGCCTCCGGTCAGAGCTGCAGCTCTGTTGCCCACCAAGAATGCATGGTCCGGCATATGTGTGTTCATCACGATGGATATTCCCATAGATGCCAGTCTCTGCACAGTTTCCAGCACAAGGATCTGGTTGCCAAAGTCAAGGTGAGAAGTCGGCTCGTCCAGCAGGAGCAGAGACGGCTTCTGGACTAGAGCCCGGGCAATCAGCACCATCTGGCTCTGTCCACCGCTGAGACTGGAAACTGGCCTTTCCGCAAGGTCAGAAAGTCCAACCACTGCAAGCGACTCCCTTGCAATCTCCATATCCTCTGCACTAGGGGATGCAAACATGGAAAGATGAGGTGCACGGCCCATTATAACAAAATCCAGTACGGAAAAAGGAAACACAACCTCATTCTGCTGGGGCACATAACCTATAAGCCGGGCAATGCCCCTTGCCCCGAGAGAAGCTGTATCTTCTCCCATAATTCGGATAGAACCGGCGGCAGGTTTGAGAATCCCTGCAATGCACTTGATCAATGTGGACTTTCCAGCCCCGTTCGGGCCCAGTATGCACATAACCTCGCCCTTTTTTAGTGAGAAAGATACATTCTCAAAGACCGGCACGTTTCCATAGGAAAAGTCAAGTGACTTTACTTCCAGCATCAATTCCATCCCATGCGCCCCCTTCTGAGAAGATATGCAAACAAAGGAGCGCCTACCAGAGACGTGAGGATTCCCAGGGGAATTTCCGTAGCTGCAATAGTCCTTGACAGGTCATCTACAAGCAGCATAAACGATGCCCCGAGAACCATGCTCATGGGCAGGAGGCGGCTGTAGTTGGGACCAACAATCATCCTTGAGATATGGGGCACAACCAGTCCGACCCAGCCAATAACGCCGCTGATGCTGACTGCGGCTGAAGTCATAAGGGTTGCACAAACGATGATAATCAGGCGCATTTTTTCCACGTTTATCCCGAGAGCTTTAGCTTCCTCGTCTCCGAGGGACAGGATATTGATCCGCCATCTGAGAAGAAATAGCACTAGAGCCCCAATAAACATGGGCAGTAATATGTAGAGCAGATCGGCATACCTGACAGTAGCAAGGCTTCCCATAAGCCAGAATACTATTGCAGGAAGTTCATCATAAGGATCTGCCACATATTTTACCAGTGAGGTAAGAGCCGTGAAAACAGAACCGACTATCATGCCGGAAAGCACGAACACCAGAGTTCCCGTACCTTTACTGGCTTTACCCATACTTATGGCAAGAAACATCGCCAGCAGTCCGAAAGCAAAAGCCATCAGTTGTATAAACAGATAATTATTCCACAGCAGTATTGCCAGGCATGCTCCAAAACCCGCACCTGCGCCCACTCCCAGAATATAGGAAGAGACAAGGGGATTCCTGAAAATCCCCTGAAAAGAGGCACCTGCTGTTGAAAGCGCAGCTCCTACCAGTAAAGCTGCAAGTATCCTGGGCAGCCTTACGTTGAATAGTACGGTGTGATGGGTGGAAACCGAAGCAGGAGTGCCAAAAAAGAGAGATGAAAAAGCTTTCATACTCTCGTCTACAACCACCGAGACAGGAGTCTGATACCTCCCTACAAAAAGGGAGACTATGAGTAAGGCAACGGGCAGCACGTACACCAAAGCAGCGCGGGAATACCTGCAATCAGGCATGAGTACACCTCAGCCTGGGCCAGATCCCGGAGGAAGGCCTGTGAAAAGACCTGTTAGGCGTGGCTTCTTCAAACGACATGCCATAAAACTGCTGGTAGAACTCATCTGCTTCCTTTTTCAGATCAATTCCTGAATTTCCCGGGTACAGCCTGTCTGCTATGTACATGAGCCCCAGTATCCAGCGGGGGTTTCCAAAATCCCAGGATGGTGGGATAGCATAGACACGCTGCTGTTTTACAGCCTCCGCTTCTATTCCGTATTGCCGGCATAGGTCGTAGAATTCATCAAGTGGGCGGGAAAGGAAACCGGAGATGAAAATAGTGTCAGGATTATGCTCATTGATGAATGAAGGAGAGACATTTATACCCGGCTTGCCCTCCTTTTGAAGCTGTTTATTGATGCTCACACCTCCGGAAAATGCCACAAGGTTATTTTCCATTCTCCCGGCGTTCAGGGCAAAGAGAGGAGAACCCATGCAGTAATACACCTTATGACCGCTGTTTTCTGCTGCAAGAGACTGGACAAGCTCCAGGCGTGTACGGATAAAGGAAATAAGCTCTTCTCCTTTTTCCGGCACATTTGCCTTTTCAGCAATAAGCTTGATAAATTCAAGATAAGAATACGGCTGCTGTATCATATGATGTATTTGCATAAGGGTCTCAGTATCGGAGATCTTCTCCCAGGTCTCTATTAACCTTGAATCGTCCAGTATTCCCAAACATGTAAGCACTGCATGAACCATCCCGAAAGCCCGGCTTATCCTGTAACCGCCAATGAAACCTGCCTCACTGAAACTTTCAGTTGCAGTTAGCCCTTTAACTGGAACACTGTTACCGCAATTACATGTATAACTTATCCAGAGTTTTACAGGCCTGGATCCCATGGGCCCGTGAAATTCCCGATCACTCAGGAGGCTGCCACATTCAGGACAGTATGTATTCAAGAATTCCGTACCAGGAGAATTGAAGAGATAGACATAGTCTACGTGCTTACGCAGAGAAGCACACAGGCTCTCAGCCTCTCCTATTGAGGGTTCAAGTTCGATTGGGGCATCCCCGAAAGGAATGAATCTCATGACCTGGACCGGAATAGTGGTGGATATATCAGACACCGCTTCTGCAACCTTTATCACTTCTTCCTCATTTCCCCTCGAATAAACGACTGAAGTTTCAACATGTACACCCATATCAAAAAGTTGGGAAATATTGCGGAAAACAGGAGCGGAGGACGGAACTCCGCAATTTATATAACTCTTATCAGAATAACCTTTAATTCCGATATTTACGAAATCCACAAACTGCCCAAGTTCTTCTAAAGCCTCGGCTGTGAAATAGCAGTTGGTGGAGCAGCCTGCGAGCAAACCTATTTCTTTTGCCTTCACTGCAAGGTCCCTGAAAAGATAATAATTTGCAGCAGGCTCATTGAGTGTGGAAACTACACCCAGACATTTCTGCTGCAGAGCCCTTTCCACTACCTGAGAGGGGGTGAGAGAGGAACGGGGAAGAGATTTACCTGATGCCAGCAAGCGAGCCACACACCCGGAACACTGGAAATTGCAGCCGGCACTGAAGACCTGAAGGAACTTACCTGAGGGATAATAATGGAGCAAAGGAATTGATTCTATGGAAACAGGGTATGCCCCCATGTATCCCATATCAGGATCCTGGACTATAGTATCACCGGCACAGGCGTAAGTGCCGCATCTGCCCCTGCTGTATTCATTGATTTCACACCCGAATTCGCACACATTGCACTTCATTTTTTAACCTCTTTTGCTTAATACCACCCAGAAACCCGACCCGTCCTGGACTACGCGGGAGAGAATTTCGGTCTGCCTTCCAGCTTCCTGTATAGCCTGGATGTTTTCCGGACTGAGGCGTTCTTTCGAACTGTCATGCCAGTCCGGGTCTATCTCAACTATTTTTTCAGCTATCTGTGCTTTCAACTCCTTTGTGCCGAAACCGCCCCCTATCCATGCCTGTCCGCCAGGAGCAAGGACGCGGGAAATTTCCGTGAAAGCCACAGGCAGATCTTTCCAGAAAAATACTGAACCGCGGCTTACTATGAGGTCTGCGCAGTTATTCCTGAAAGGAAGCAGGTGCACATCAGCCTGCAAAGGAACAACTTTGCCTGAAAGGCAGTGGCGGTAAGCTTTGTCTTTTGAAAGCCTGCACATCTCCGCTGAAAAATCAACACCATAGACCTGCATATCTGTGATTTCCGCAACAGCTATTCCCAGGGATGCAATACCGCATCCCAGGTCCAGACATATGCCCTGTTTTCTTTCGCTCTGTTCGATAATTTGAGCTGCTATTACAGGGTAGATGGGAGCAAAGATATGCTCAGCAATATAGGGAAAACCCGGAGATTTGCCCTTCTCGCTCACTTTCAGGCCTCTGCTGCAGGGTTAAGTAGCGTATTCAGTTCTTTATCGGTGAGTTCATAGTGGAAAAACTCTGAATAGAACTCCCGGGTTAACTGGGGAAGATCCATGTTTGTGAAAAGGTCCGGATACAGCGTTTTTGCAGTCCAGGCAGTCCCGATAATGAGATGAGGGCCCTGGGGCCTGTCAATCCAACAGAAAGGATTCTGAGGAGCAAGGTATACCCGTTTGTTCTGCACAGCATCCACGCTTGCCCAGAGAGGATCGGAATACACCGTTGAATAGAACTGCGGATCTGATGTGATAATTACCTCGGGGTTCCAGGTCATTACCTGCTCTATTGAAACCTGTGTCATGCCTTTCCCTGGTGTAAGCTGGCAGTCTGCAACATTGATGCCGCCGCAGATATCAATAACCTGAGAGTGCTGAGAGCCTGAGGGGTCGGTCATCAGCCCTTTGGGGCCTTCGGCATAATAAACACGCACTTTTTCGTCTTCGGGGATATCTTTTACAGTGCTGTTGATCTCATTGAGAATTGAACTGCGGAACTCAATCAATTTTTCAGCCTGAGCTTCACAGTCAAGTAGCTTACCCACGTATTCGATAGTAGGGTCAGATTGTGTCACAAAGATAATGGAGTCATCAACAGCAACCACTGGAATGCTGCCGAAACTTTCCTGCCTGCGTTCTATGGCTTCATGGATTTCTCCATCCGTGGTGTACCCTTCAACAACAATGTCAGGATGCATGTTGATTATAGTTTCATAGTTCCCGGTCCGTGTCCCGAACCAGCCCCCTATTTCAGGCAGCTTTGTGCAATTTTCTTCCATGAAAGGCTGGGTGAAATTATTTTTGAAATTCCAGCCTGCAAGTTTGTCCGGCGCAAGCATATAAACGAGGATAGTTGACGGGGGAGAAGTGGCTACTACCGAGGATATTTCACCCGGTACAGTTAGCTGCCTGCCCAGCATATCGGTGATCTGCACAGTACCTGAATTCTGAAGTTCAGTACTTGAATTAGGAACGGCCTGCTGCCCCGTATTTTCTGCACATCCACAGGACGCGACAGCCAGAACCAATAAAGAAATTATAAATATCGTACCTATTTTTCCACGCATAGAAATCCCTACACAGACTTTTGATGATTTAGTCGATATGTTCGGATAAACATAATGGTATAAAAGTATATCTCAATCACGGAGAGGAAGGAAAACGCTCCCGATTATGTTTTTTAGAGAGTTTCTGCGCTTTTAAGGCATACTGATAGTTTTCCAATAAATATGCAGTATCAATCGATTGTGCTGGAGAATTTCAGAGGATATTATTCAGAGTATAATACAGGAAATATAGTAGCCTGTCACCCTGACCTTATTCAGCTCTATTTTTCTCTTCGTATTCTTTCCTCACTTCAGCCGGCACCCTGTTAAAAGGGCATCCAAAATAGATACAGCGGGCACACTCATACCTCCATATTGTCAATAAGAAAATCAATATGGAAGTCAGGTAAGCTCCAAGCAGGAATGGTGTTTTTGAAAGCTAGGGAAGAGGAAATAGGATTATGATTGAATCCCAGAGATGTAACAGCAAGATCAAATTTGCTTGGAGGGCACGGTATTGGTTTAAAATGCCTTGGCCAGCCCCAGTTCATCATACACCTCAAACACTTTTCTCCCCTAACAAAATAAGGGCAGTGAGTACAGAAAAAGCGCTGTTCCAGAATACCGAAATGGAAGATAACTGTGAAAATGTATGCAAGAAGCCACCCTGTTGAACTGATACCGATCGCAAGCCCCGCAGAAAAAAGAATGGTCAGCGTTACAAAGTTCCAGTAAAGGAAATCTTTAAATTTGTGTTCTACTCTGAGAGAGGCACACTTGCTTGAACCTTCTGCCTGAAATTCTTTTTCAGAAAACTCAATATTCTCGGAAAGCCTGTCCATTTTCTCAAATTCTTCTTTCATTTCTGCAGGCACCCGATTCATAGGACATTCAAAGTTAATGCAGCGGACGCACTCGTATCTTCGGGCTGTCAGAAAGAACAGTTCCCAGGAGACAATGTAGGCTCCCAGAAGCAAAGGGTCCCTGATAAGCCAGTATATAGGAAAAAGAAACATAGGAAGAGCTCCAAGAACAGTAACAACCTTCTCAAAAGGGCTGTGAGGGCCGGGGCGGGCTTTAAAGATTTTTGGTACTCCCGGAAGCATCATACATTTTACGCATCCCTTGCCCCGGATATAGTAAAGACAGTGGGTGCATACGAACCTGAATTCGATAATCAGGAAGAAAAAAAGGGCTATTCCGATGTAAACTGCTACCCATTTGAGCGAATCCTTGGCGATTGCAATAGAACCGATAAGGAAAGGGATCATATTGAGGAAGTTCCAGTAGAGACGGTCTTTTGTAGAATGTTCTGTTTTTAGGGGGATGCCGGAATTAAGGGGAGACATGGAGGAGCTTTTGGGAAAGGAAAGGTAAAAAGGTTATGATTTCTTGGAATTAGACTGGAAAACAATCTTGTATGAGAGCCCAATTTTGTCTTATTATGGTCTTCTATATGAGACTACATGAAAGAATCCTGCGTTTTCTGATTTAATTCGGCGAAAAATAGAAGAAATAATAGAACAAAAACTTCACCCAGGATGTGCGAATATTGGATCTCTGTCCGTCCCGTCCCGTTCGCTTGCGAACGGCCTGAAACATAAAACTGAAATGAAATGAAATGAAATGATAAATAAGAAGCAAAATTGTATAAAAAGTAGTAATAAAACTAAAAGGGGAAGGGGCAATGAAAGAAAATAATCCTAGAATTAAACTCTATATCGCCTGCAGCCTTGACGGCTTTATCGCTAGAAAAGACGGAAGCATAGACTGGTTAACAGAGTATGACAATAATTCCCAAACCGACTACGGCTATTCAGATTTTTATGCATCAATCGGCAGAGTCCTTATGGGCAGAAAAACATACGAACAGGTTCTGGGCTTCGGAGACTGGCCTTATGCGGAGAAGAAAATATACGTTTTTACAGGACAAAACAAACCGCTGCGCCGAGAAAAAAATGTAGAATTTGTTTCAGGGGACATCGGAGAGTTTACACGCAGGCTGAAGGAAAATACTGATGAAGATATCTGGCTTATGGGTGGATCACAGCTTATTAAGGCATTTTTTGAAGAAGACCTGATTGAGGATATGATCATTTTTATTGTTCCAATCATTCTTGGGGATGGAATTCCACTGTTTGACCGTATAGGAAAAGAGATCAGGCTAACAACTGGCAAGGTTGAAAAATATGAAATTGGGCTGGTGAAAGTAGAGTATCAAGTCAAAAAGAGACAAAGTTGAGAAAATTAATACGGATTATCTTGAAGATGGAGCAATATAACCAATACTCCTAGTCATCTGTCTACTTTACCGATAAACCAGCTCAATAAGAAAATTTTTTCAATAAATACATATACTTGAAGTTGTAATAATAGTTTGAAATCAAACTAAATCACACCTAAAACGCACAAATGTAAATATACCAAAAAAGAAATATTAGTTAATAATTTGGGATTAAATAAGGAATATTCCAAAGGAGCAAAATAAAACTTCTTGAATGAAATCCCTATTTGAGAACAAAATTTCCGTTTTAATAGGATTTTAAATTGATTTCAGACAAATAAGGAAATTAAATAACACAATTGTGCTAACCGCGTTTTGCGGGAGAAAAAATATATATCTGTATTCAAGATATATACAATTGATTCTAATCTGCCTAATTTATAAAAATAAGTCCAGAAACAAGAATCAAAGACCGAAAACCCAGACATTAGCCTGGGAGGACGTCGTGTGAGAAGTCATGAAGAACATGCTTAAAACTACAATTTTGCTTGCCTCCCTTACAGGTCTCATGGTCCTGATAGGAAACTACCTGGGGGGTACAGGCGGAATGATTATTGCTCTCCTGTTTGCAGTAATTATGAATTTCGGAACTTACTGGTACAGTGACAAAATAGTACTCAAGATGTATAGAGCAAAAGAAGTTTCCCCTGCAGAAGCTCCGAACCTGCACAGGATTGTCGAGGGATTGGCTCTCAAAGCTGGAATGCCAAAACCCAAAGTATATATCGTAGAATCTTCAATGCCGAATGCCTTTGCAACTGGAAGAAATCCAGAGCATGCGGCTGTGGCTGCTACAACCGGAATTCTTGAACTGCTCTCTTATGAGGAAATGGAAGGTGTGCTGGCACACGAACTTGCACATGTGAAGAACAGGGATACCCTGATAAGTGCCATAGCTGCAACCCTTGCAGGTGTCGTCACAATGCTTGCCAACTGGGCACAGTGGGCTGCAATTTTCGGCGGCTTTGGCGGCAGAGATGATGACGAAAACGGTGGAATCATAGGCCTTATCGCGATGGCCATTCTGGCACCTATTGCTGCAACTTTGATTCAGCTTGCAATCTCAAGGTCAAGAGAATATGCAGCCGATGCAGAAGGGGCGGGAATGTGTAAAAAACCATGGGCTCTTGCCAATGCCCTTCAAAAACTTGAATATGGGAACTCTCACTACAACCCAAGAGCCTCAGATGTGCAGGCAACGGAAAGCAGCGCTCATATGTTTATTGTTAACCCATTAAAAGGAGGAACGATTCAGTCTCTCTTCAGCACTCACCCAGAAACAGAAGAGAGGATAAGGCGCCTTAGAGCAATGAGAGTCTGAGAACCTTTCTCAGACCTTTATTAAATTCTTTTCTTCTATTCAGGCTTTTTTCTTTAGTTTTTTCAAGTTTTTAATTTGATATTTTTATCCAGATTTAATTCAGTTTAGATTCAACTGCTTATTATTCTTTAAATTTGATTTGATCTCTTTTCCGTATTTTTTTGTCCGGAATTCCATTTTTCTTTTTTACCCGAAATTTTTTTAAGTTGGGCATGCTATATGCTATCAATAGTCATGGTGAAATTTAAGTTATATCTGAGAGAAAGCACTTATAAAAGAAAGTGCTGAATAAAGAAAATAGGATAAATAACTCTACCTGTGTAGAATATTATACCATATTTAGCTATGGGAAAGTGTGTCCAAAAAATCCTAAAAATTAGAGATATTAATCAAAATAGCAGATTTGAGATATTTTTACCGGATAACGATATTAATTGTGCATATCCGGATTTTATCGGGGAGTTTTCAATGAAAGATAAATTTGGAATTGGCAGGATCGTCAGGGCAAAAACTATTTCTGATGCATGGTACCGCGGGCTTAACATTATCCAAAATCACGGGCAAGTTATTACGGATGAAAGAGGAAGTCAGATCAGGGAATTTATGGATTTGATGATAGTAATTGAAGATCCCTATACTAACAGGATCCCGCACGAGACTGCCTGGAATGAAGAAAGGCTTGAAGAGTATGCAAAACAACTGATCTCGGGAGAAAACATACAGGACTTTGAGTATACATACGGGCAACGCCTTCGAAACTGGCATGGGAAAGTAGACCAGATAGAATATGTGATTGAAAAGCTGCAGGAAAGTCCTACTTCCAGGCGAGCAATAGCGATTACCTGGATCCCTCCAGTGGATATGAAAATTAATGAAGTCCCCTGCATGATGCTCGACGATTTTAAAATAAGAGATGGAAAGATACACCTCACAACTCTCTTCAGAAGTCATGATTTTGGGGGAGCCTATCCTGCAAATCTTTACGGGCTCTCAAAACTTCTCGAGTACGTAGCTGACAGAGTGGGAACAGAACCCGGAACGATCACAACTATTAGTATCTCAGCACACGTCTATGACCATGACTGGGATATGGTAGAAAATATCGTAAAAGGCGTAAACTGATTTCTAAACCGGGTTCCAATTCGAGCTCTTAACTGAGTTAAAAGTACATTTAAAGTATTTTCACTCTGATCAAATAATTAGCAGCATTACAAAAAGAGTATTCAGAAGGCTAGAAGTAAGCACCTGAGTCTCATGAAAAATCAAAAATATGAAATCGAAGAGATCTGGTACACATGCGTGTTTCTATCGACAAATCCTCAATCAAAGGGGAAGTCTTTGCCCCACCCTCAAAGAGTTACACTCACAGGGCTGTAACCCTTGCAGCTCTCTCAAAAGAATCAATCGTCAGGCGTCCCCTTATTTCAGCCGATACTCTTGCTACAGTCAAGGCTTCCGAGATGTTTGGGGCCTCCGTTGAAAGGGAAAAAGACAAGCTTATTATCCACGGAGTCAAGGGTAAACCCAATATCCCGGATGATGTTATCGATGCTGCAAACTCCGGGACAACCCTTCGTTTCATGACCGCAGTAGCAGCGCTCACTGATGGGATTACAGTGCTTACCGGAGATGCCTCCCTTCGTACCCGGCCAAACGGGCCTCTTCTTGAAGTTCTAAGTCAATTGGGAGTAAAAGCTTGCTCCACTCGAGGAAACGAGAGAGCTCCGCTTGTTGTCAAAGGCGGACTTAAGGGACAGGATGTAAGTATTGATGGCTCTATCAGTTCCCAGTTTATCTCGGCTCTTCTAATAACCTGTCCGCTTGCTGAAAACAGTACCATTCTTTCCATAAAAGGAAAACTTAAGTCAAGGCCTTACGTGGATGTAACCCTTGAGATGCTTGAACTGGCAGGCGTTAAAATTCAAACCGATGACAGTAACGGTACCAGATTCATAATCCCGGGAAAACAGAAATATGATTTCAAAGACTATACCGTTCCCGGAGACTTTTCCTCTGCATCCTATCTCCTTGCAGCCGCAGCCCTTACTGATGGGTCTGAAGTTACAGTCAAAAACCTCTTCCCCTCAAGACAAGGGGATAAAGTAATTATTGAAATCCTGAAACAGATGGGAGCAAATATAACATGGGATAAAGAAGCAGGTAATGTAACCGTCAGGGGAGGAAGGAAATTAAAAGCAATAACCTTCGACGCCGGAGCAACTCCTGACCTTGTCCCGACAGTCGCTGTCTTGGCTGCAGCTGCCGAAGGGACAAGCAGGATTGAAAATGCCGAACATATTCGATATAAGGAGACAGACCGCCTGAGCGCCCTTGCAACCGAACTTCCTAAACTTGGGGTAAATCTTAAAGAGGAAAGGGACAGCCTGATCATTACAGGTGGAAAATTACATGGAGCTTCAGTGCATGGCTGGGATGACCATAGAATTGTTATGGCTCTTGCACTGGCAGGAATGGTTGCAGGAAATACAACAATTGACTCGACTGAATCTGTATCAATTTCTTATCCGAACTTCTTTAAAGATATGCGCAATCTTGGAGCAAAAATTGAAGAAATCTTAGAAGAATAAGTTGAGAATCCAATACAGATTTCTAAGTGTAAATTAAATCAGATTAGATGCAGATTTTGTTTAAATTTGATAATTAATAATGAAAGGAATCCTCAAACTTTCAGTATTTTCTTTTTTAGAATTAAGCTCCAATCGGTCAAAGAAATCATTTACCTTCTAAGAGAGTCTGAAAAAATTTAGGGGCAATAAAAAATAACATAGTACTTATACAAAAATTCCATATTTAAATATATGGAAATTAGGTGTAAGTGTGGAGATACATGCATAAAGCCTATTTCAACAGCAATAAAAGACATTGAATTATTCTACAAACCGTGCAACGATTGCAAAACAGAAAAAATAAAGAAATTCTCTCCTCTAGCAGAACAGATTAATTTAGATGAAATAGATAACAATTTTGGAAGTTGTAAATGCGGAAAGAGGCATCTTGATGCTGTAATATCTCACGTGCTAAAAATAATGATGGATGAAGGAATAAAAGACAAAAAAGCTAATTTAAGGAATGCATGTGTCCCTCTTGTAACTCCTGGCTATCCAACTAATTCTATTCTCTATTTGCCAAAGGATTCTTTAGTAATATTATCTAATAAAGTAGATAAAAAATGTGCTGAAATAATTGTAAAGGAAGTTAAGGAAGTTAAAGGAGTTTTAAAGGGGGATGTAAGAAAAACTGTGGGTATAAAAGATTCTGATTCTAATCCTCATGTATATGAACTTCTTGCTGGATGCGATTTGAGATGTGATATAATACAAACTCCTTATGGGATTTTAGGAATATACAAATATCAGCATGAAATTCACATAGAGTTTCCAAAGCTAAAGCCGCCCAAAATAGAGATACTTAAAAATGCTTTGGAAGCTTACGATAAGCCTACTGTTCTTGATTGTACATGTGGTCCTGGGACTTTAGGAATCACATGCCTTAAAGCCGGTGCTCGAAAAGTTGTTTTTAATGATATATGGAGTCCTGCAATAGAAACTACTTTGATTAATTTAGAAGTTAATGGATTTCCAGTTAAACTTTCAGGCAGTGAAGAAAAATTAGTAGCATCTGGAGACAAATTTGAAGTTTATAATATGGATATAAGAAAATTAGCGAATTGTTTAGATGAAAAGTTTGATATTTGTATTATAGACGCATTTCCTGATGTAGATACAGCAGAATTTGTGGAATCCGCAGGCAAATTAGGCAAAGAAGTTGTCGTTATTTTGAAGTAAATTACGTGAGATCAGAATGGAGAAGAATGTTGAAGGTTCTTATCATTGAACCTATCCCAAAACCGATCTTATTTGTACATATAAAACTGATCTTATTTGCACATATAAGAGTTTCAGAACTATGCATAAATGTCAACTAGATATCAATTGAGCACCGATGCTTTTACGCACTGGTATCTTTCATACTAAAAATATATGCCTATACCTTCAGAAAAAACACTTTCAATCGTCATGAGAGGGCCTCAAGTTATAGATAGGATAAGTTCAGATTTGAGATATTTCTACTCCCCATTCAGGAATGGATCAGACGAAAATTAAGAGTGAGTTCATCCCAAAACCTGAAATTAGCCTCTTGAACCTTGTATTTTGGAAATTAATCAAGCTCATAATCTTTGAAAACAATTCTGAGAATTCTCAACTATTAAGAGTGAAGTGGCTTTTGGGATAGGCTCAGTAAGAACAGCAGTGTAGCGTATGAGTAGGTAAATAGAGGTAAAGTAAAGGTTGAGAACATACTTTAGCGAACTAATGTATTATTTTAATATATTCCTTGATACTGTATATAATATAGCTTTTTTGGGTAGAGGATATTAGTTTCATCCTGACTTTGACAGTTACATAAAAATAAGTGCTCTCTGTTTTGTATAATTCGGTCCAATGAACATCACAAAACAGAGAGCCTTCCCTACAATTCCTAACAAGAATATATGTGTTCCTATCGGATCTATTCTTGCTGTCCAATATTTTTATGAAAAGCTTAATTTCGGTGATATTTTTAGTAAAAATAAAAGCAAGGGTCTTGATCTCAATAGTTTACTAATCGGTTTGTTAAACTACAAATTAACTGATAATTTTAGCATCAAAGAATCTGGCAAATGGTTAAATCAGAACGAGATTCTAGATATCTTAAACCTTGAAAGGTTTCACGAAAGAGTTCTTTACAGAACTCTTGAGCTTTTGGGACGTAACAAAGAGGAAATTCTGTGTGATATTCTGGACTCTCTATTTTCTACTTATGGTTTTGAAGATACGAATATAAACCTGGATTGGACGAGTATAGTCTTTTATGGGACTAAATCTAACCTTGGTAAATTCGGATATAGCAGAGATCATAGGCCTGACAAGTTGCAGATAACAGTTGCAGTTAGTGAGTTAGCTGACCCCATAAACATACCTATTGGAATTACAGTGAATAAAGGAAACGTTCTCTATTGGAATTACAGTGAATAAAGGAAACGTTCTTGATCTTGAGCACTTTTCTGATACTTTTAACCAGGTTAAAAGTAGGTTTAAAAAAGGCTCTCTTATTGTTTTTGATAAAGGAGCTAATACCAAAGATAATCTCAACCTTATACAGGATGCTGAAATGGACTATCTCACTTCCATGAAACTGAATAAGAGTGATGATAAAATAATTGAAAACTTTGATCTGGAAAGAGCAGAATTGATCGATTCCAAAAAAGGTGATCATCCATCATTATACGGTTGATGTCTTCAAGATTAATTTTCCAGTACTAGAAATGCCTTATGTTTCGTGCGTCAAGCATGTTATTAACCTTACTGAATTACAAAAAAGGTATGATGTGCCACTAAAATTGTTTTGGAAATAACATCAACTAACTAATAGTGCACGACCAATTTGACACTTACAGTTAAGTTCAAGATAAATGGAGTCAAAAATTATATTTTTGCGAATTTTGATCGAATCAATATAGCTTGATGGTAGTAAAAAAGAGTGGAATTACATAGAAAATATAACAAATTTTTATAAATTTAAACAAATTGTCAAGTCAATTTGGGATAAAAAAGAAGGGAAATAGTCAGTACCAATTAGTGGATACTGTCAAAGTCAGGTTTCATAAGTTTCCGATAGAGCCGATCTTTGCTAGATTCTAAATGTCATTGTTTTATACTGCAAAAGTACCATGTATATTTTTCTAACCTCTAAATATATATTATAGTACCACTGTCCTTAAAGTAGGTAAAAAATGACTGTTTTGAGTATAGTGGGTTGTAAAATGTTTCAGGATAAAATGGTTTGGTTTATTACAAATAATTCCCAAATAAAGAAAGTTCTAATCTTAGAAAATAAGAATATCTTTGAACTTACAGAAAAATTAGATGAACAGCGCATCTGTTATAACATCGTTCCTTTTAAAAAACTATTACAGATCCTTCAGAATTCAGGTATGTCCGTCAAAGCAGGAAAAATAATTAATTCTCTGTTCCCACGTTTTTGCCCTTTTAAGTTCAATAAATTATCGGGGGAAAAAACGTGATCCAGATTGCTCTCTACGGGAAGGGAGGCATAGGCAAGTCTACAGTCTCTGCAAATCTCTCGGCTGCCCTTGCTGATTTGAAAAAAAGGATCTTGCAGATCGGCTGCGACCCGAAACACGATTCCACCCGCCTGCTACTTAGCGGGGCTGTTATCCCAACAGTGCTTGATTATATGCGCGAAACTCCCCAGGAAGCTCAGCAACTTGAAGCCCTGGTATTTGAAGGCTACGGAGGTACTGCCTGCGTGGAAGCAGGAGGCCCAAAACCCGGGATTGGCTGTGCTGGCCGCGGGATCCTGAGCAGTTTTGAGGTCTTAAAACGCCTGGGACTCAGGGCTTCTTCCTTTGACGTCGTTCTCTATGGCGTGCTTGGGGACGTGGTCTGCGGCGGGTTTGCAGTTCCCCTCAGGAAAGAATATGCAGATGCGATTTTTCTGGTGACTTCCGGGGAATATATGGCCCTGTACGCAGCAAACAACATCCTCCGGGGGATCATGAATTTTGAGGATGCAGCCCCTAGGGTTGCAGGCATCATCTTCAATAGGCGAGGACTTTTTGCTGAGGAGGAAAGAGTCTTTGCCTTTGCCCGGGCGGTAGGGTTGCCAGTTCTTGCCTCCATCCCCAGGGATGAAGTCTTTTCCCAGGCTGAAAAAGCCGGAAAAACCCTGGCAGAAGCTTTTCCTTCCTCTACTCCTGCAAGTATATTCAGAGAGCTGGCAAAGTATGTTGAAACCCTGGAAAAAGACAGGAGCCTGCTCCACCCTGCCAACCCACTTGATGACCTTGAGCTTGAAGCTCTGGTGCTGGGAAGACGGGAAAGGCCCTGCATAAAGCCATTAGGTACAGATCCTGCTCCCGATAAAAAAACCGGTACTGAGCTTTATTCCTCCAGACAGGAAAACAGTCATTCCACAGAAATCTCCTCCGGAATTCACGAAACAAAGCCTGCAGAAACTCCTGAAGAAATGTCCACACCGTTCCCGACAGCATATCCCTTCAGACCGCCTCTTTACGGCTGTGCGTTTTCAGGAGCTGCGACTGCGACTTTTCAGGTTAGAGATGCCGCTACAGTCCTTCACGGGCCAAGGAGCTGTACTCATATCACGGCCGATGCCCTTGCCTGCTCGTTTTTAAGAGGAGGTGGAATAAATGCAGGTGGGGTTGAGAAGGTTCCAGGTATCCTGCCTACAGATATGAAGGAAGAGGAAATCATCTTCGGAGGGCTTCAAAAGCTTGAGAGTAAAATCGAAGAAGCCCTGTCAGCCGGCTGGCAAACGGTCTTTGTGGTAAACACCTGCCCCGGAGGAATCATAGGAGACGATATAAGGGAGGCAGCCTCAAGAGCTGAAGCCCATTTTCCTGGAGCGATGGTCATCCCCCTCCCTGTGGAAGGAGTCCTTACGGGAGACTTTTCTACAGGGCTACTTGAAGGATACAAAAGAGTTGCTGACCTGATTGACCCTTCCGTAAAGCTCGAAAAAGGCCTGGTCAATATTATAGGAGAAAGGGGGTTTTCCCTGCGGGAAGAGGAACACTTCCGTACTATAGAAGGGCTGCTCAAAAAGCTGGGGTACAGAGTCAACTGCAGGTTTTTAAAGGGGACAGACACCTTTTCCCTTCGCTCTTTTAAAAAAGCGGAGATAAACCTGCTGGCTTTCGGTGACCCCGAAACACGAACTCTGCAAGCATATCTTTCCGGGCGTTTCAAGCTTGAGTTTTTTGAGCTTCCTTTTCCTGTGGGTTTCCGGGAAAGTTCCATCTGGGTAAAAACACTCGCAGAACGCCTGCTTCCCGGAAAGGATGTCTCCCCACTGCTACAGGAACAGGAAGAACTTTACAGGGCAGAGATTGCAAAATATACCCACTATTTATTGGGAAAGCGCGTACTCGTGGTGAGTTACACCGAGGAGATTGACTGGATTCTGGATACGATCCGGGATCTGGGAATGGAAATTATCAAAGTTGGGATTTCAGTTTCATTTTTCGGAAGGGTAAGCCCTGGGCTCCGGTCTCATGAAGACTTCTCGATGGAGAAAGACTATACGGATGAAAAAAGGGCAAAGGATGTCAGGACCCTGATGCCGAACCTGGTCCTTTCGAATTATGCCCCTTCGGTCCATGAAGAAGGAGTGCATTACGATACCATTCCTTTCTCCCCTCAGGTAGGGTTTCTGAGCGGGCTTGAACTTGCAAAACGCTGGAGTACGCTTTTAAGGCTACCGGTTGTGGAAGGGTGGAAATACGATGGAGGTGAATAATGTTGATTTTTTCCCCTGACGCCTTTACGGGTTCTATCCTAGCGGTAGAAGGAATCAAGGACGCGGCTGTTATCCTTAATGGCCCTATAGGATGTAAGTTATACCACAGTTTTCTCTCGGATAGGCAGTTTCCCAGGGAAGGTTCCCATGACCCCCTGGCGTTTCAGGACGAGTTCTATTTCGGTCAGCCTAGAGTCCCCTGCACTGGCCTGGACGGGGAAGACTACATTCGGGGTTCCCTTGAAAAATTTGAAAGGGCGCTTACGACAATAGCAGCAAAAGAAAAAGGCTTGCTTATGGTGCTAAATTCCCCTGGAGCAAGCCTTGTGGGAGACGACTTGGAGAGTGTAATCAAAAAAGCAGGAATGCAGAACCGCTGCTTTGTGGTGGAAAACCCGGGTTTTTCCCTTCCAGCAGCCAGGGGATTTGAAAATGTCGCTCTTGCTCTCCTCGAGAACATGAAACTCCGGTCCATCCATCGCCCAAGAAACCCTAAAAAAGTGAATCTGATAGGACTTTCCCTGCTCCACAAGCATTGGGAAGGGTCGGTTGCAGAAATGAAGCGGCTCCTTGCTTTCCTAGGCCTGGAAGTGGGGGCAGTTTTCCTTGCCGGAACTTCCCTTGAAGAAATTCGGGAGTCAGGCGATGCAGCCTGTAATATCGTTCTTTTCCCCGAATACGGCAGAAGGATTGCAGAATGGTACAGAGAGAGCTTTGGGACCTCTGCTGTTTTTTCTCCTCTTGGAGCTCCCATAGGGTTTGATGCGAGTGAAAGCCTGCTGAGAGAAGTTGCAACTGTCCTGAATATCGACCCTGCACCTGCCCTTGCAGAAATCCAGAAAGCCAGAAAAGCCAGTTACCGGCAGATTTCGCGTTTCTACTCTTACTCGGGTCTCCCCAAAGGAGCCAGCTTTTCAATCCGTGCCGAAAGCTCCCTTGCCTACCCTCTTACACAATGGCTTTACTCCTACCTGGGAATGGCTCCCTTTGCAGTAAAACTGCTTCCCGGAAGCGATCCTGAAATAACAGGATCTCTCAAGGCGTTTCTGGAGGAAAAAGGATTTTGCGAAGCCTGGGATAGAGATCCTTCCCTTGAATCAGTTGATATTGCTTTTGCTGACAGCCCCACCCTTCAGCTTTTAAAAGCAAAGGGATGTTGCAAAGCTTGTATCGAAATAACCCTTCCGGAAGAAGGCTACATCCATATAATCCCGAAGACATATTTGGGAGTTTCAGGTGCACTTCTTCTTATAGAAGAAATCATTAACGGACTGCGCTCCAAATGAAAATCTATATTTGAAGGGCAGGAAAGAGAAGAAAACTATTGAAGTGCTGAGAAAATAACAGAGAAATAGCATTTAGAGCAACAGGATTTTTTGAATAGGCTCTAAGGGTTTCTGGAAAAATCATACGAAAAAACAGATAGAAAAAGAGACAAAAAGTAGGCCAGAAGGCCTACTCTGTTTTAGAATATTCAGTTATTGAGTTTATTTTGCTGGAATGACGAGGGATCTCTCACCAGCAGGCACGAACTCTCTCATGGCGCCGCGACCGAACTCTCTCCTGGGCTCAGCGAAGTTGAAGGGCAGGAGGTCGTCAGCGAAGCAGACCTTAATGAGTGGGTTGACGGTGAATGCGTCTCCACGGCCTGAGTGAGCAGCCTGAGCGATACCTGCGTATCCACCCTGGTGACCGACGTTCATTGCGTAGTTGGGGTAGTTTGGACCACGGAGTTCGTCTGGAAGACCTTCGTCGCCCTGGTAGGACAGAACGTTTGCGGCACCACACTGGTCCTGCAGGTCGTATCCGAAGAATCCGAGACGGCCCCATGCTTCCTTGTGCAGATACATGGAGAGGTACCAGCCAGAAAGACCAGCGTTTGCGTTTGCTGTTGCAAGTGCAGTTGCGACACCGGCTGCGGCTGCGAGCACGGTTGCTCTCTGGGAACCACCAAAGTGGTCTTCAAGGGCAGTCGGGAACTTCTCGTAGGTCTCGATACCGTATAGTGTAGACTCAGTTGCGATGTCCTTTACGACGTCGAGAGTTGCCTTTATCTTGTTGTCCTTGCCGACGTTTGCAGCACCGTTGTATTTGTCGTTGATGTAGTCAACGTCATAGTACACGTTGTTGTCGAGGATGTCATCAGTGTATGCAGCTGTTGCATACTGTGTGAATCCGACACCACCGGACATGTAGGAGCCGAGCCAGATCTGGTCGTAGAGCATACAGCCTGCACCGACGACTTCAAGGGCGATCTTTGCTGGGTCTTCAGAGATACGGCTTGTCTGGATAATGTCTGAGAGGTGACCGAAGGAAAGTCCACCGGGCTCGTTTGGTCCACGTGCACGCCTTGCTGGGAGCATTTCACCCATGGAAACTGCAGCTGCGTGTTTTGCAGCGAATGACAGGTCAGCGACAGCTGCTTCACCAGCGCACATTGCGTATGCAGAGATGAAGGACATACCAATCTGCATAGCTGCCCACCTGGTGGTCTGAGCACCATCAGTTGTTCTGGAAACAATTGTTGGGATGTGGATTGCCTGCCAGGAAGTCTTGCCGATGGATGCCTTAATCTGGGCTGCCTGTTCTTCAGAGAACTCCTTGTTGATGTCAATAAGATATTGCTTGTCGATTTCGTCTGCAAGGGCGTCATCGCCTGTGAAAACTTTCACGTAACAGTCGTCAACAAGGGCAGGGTGAGTTTCAACCATCATTTCCTGAACCACTGCTGCACCGGGCATGGCATGGTTAAGGACTTCAAGGTAGTGGTTGATGGTTTCAGGAGTAACTTCCTTACCCAGCCTCTTCTCGAGGGTCTCGTGAGCCATGTCAAGACCGACAACGCAGGTTCTCCTGATATCATCCCACATCTGCTGCATTGCAGCGTTGTTGACGTAATGGAGGTCATCAGGTTCTGCAACAATGTCGGTGCCGGAAATGGTGTAAGGAGTGATTGCACGCTGACCGAGAGGAGCACCGGAGTGCATCATTGGGTTGTAGAATGCAATGCCTCTCTTCTCTGCGATTTCCTTACCGGCTTTAATCATTTCGACCTTTCTGGGGTCCTGCTCAGGGCCTAACCTCAGGAACTTTTCAGTCTTGCCGGTGATATCCCCGCCAACCTGCTTGTTTGAACCAAATTCCTGTGCGAATTTGACTTCCATTGAGTTTTTAAATTTTGAGAAAATGTCTGCTGCCATTGTGATCACCTCACCTTCGGCTGGAATCCGTATATTGTTCTCTTATCGAATATCCTGTGTACCCATTCAATGACTTCTGCATCGTCCCTGAAGGCTACATTGTCCACACGGTAAATGGTGGTTCTCTTTGCGGCTTCTTCACTGGACATGGGTTTGCCGAGGTCTACTTTCCTGTCGAGTGGAATTGCAACCTGATCTTTATCCATTATGATGGTGCCGTTCTCAAGTCTTCTCCTGTCGAGCATGTCGAACATTACACCGTCTTCCTGGAGACGGACAGAGTGACCGTGCACAGTTGCACCACGCATACCTGCGAGTGCATGGTCAGTAATTTCGGTTTCCATCTGAACCTTTGCGCACTGTTCCATATCTCTTTCACGGGCTTCAACAATCTGACGGCCGGAAAGAGTACCTGGGTCTACACCTCTGAAGTTGATTGCTGCGAAGTATGATCTGAAGTATGGGGTTGCAGGCGCGTTGTACATTGAGTCAGAAAACTGGACGTACCTGACTCTGTCACCGGCCTTTGCACCGGGGGTAGCATCAACATTCTCGCGGGTCGAGCAGGCAGGCTCTCCCATTTCTGCAAGTGGTGGGTGGGTGCTTGGGTAGTCGCTCCCTGGGGCACGGTGTCCGAGAACTGCAGTTAAATCTTCGTCTGAAATTTCTCTGAGTTTCTCAAGTTTTCCAGACATGTGTTTTCTTCTGTTAGCGGCAACTGATGTTGCGCCTGGATAAAATTGTCTTTCGTAAGCCATCTCATGCAACTCCTTTATGATCTTCTAACTGGTCTAATGTAGTCTTGACGTATTTAATGATCAGATTTAGCTTGTCCCTGGGACAGGAATCACCACGTGTAACTCCGCTCACCATATCCATCACAATTCCCTTTGTACGAATATTTTCATCCCTTGGCATCACTAATCTTGTCTTTACTCCTGCCTCTGCAAAATCCTCAAAATCTACTGGGATCTGGCTGACTACAATCGCCGGAATATTAGCCTGGCTCAGGATTTCCCTTGCCTTTCTAATCACATGGTCCTTGATATTTCCGAGGTGAATAACAGCCAGTTTGTGCATTTCAATCTGTGCGACTTCTACCGGACTCAGTACAAAAGATCCTGTTCTCATACCTGATTCAGGAATTCCGGAACCTGAGTAGAGTACCAACACACTTACCTGAATGTTTTCTTTCCTCATTCCATATGTGATCTCACATACCGGTTTTGTGATATGTCTCTGGCCGGGACTCATAGCAATAGCTACTACCTCAGCACGGCCGGCTTCTGAGAGAGTACCTCGCTGAGCAAGCCCTCCTCCTTTACCAAGTCCTGCGCCGCATCGGCAATCGACTACCTGTGTTTCCCGATCGATCATCATACTTTTTCACTCATCTTTGTTTTTTTTCTCTTCTTGCTTCTCTTGTTTCTCAATAAAGATGAGCTGGTCTGTCTTGGCTTTAGGATCTACCATACCAAGCAACCTGGGGTCTGCTTCAGGACCAAGTTTAGCATAGTCAGTTACAGTAGGCTTTTTCCTGAGGAAATGTCCTTCCCTGAATTCAAAGGGGAATGGGAGCAATTTTTCGCATACTTCCCTGATCTGTTCTTTAGCTTCGGCGTTTGAAAGTTCAACTCTGATCCTGCCCACACAGATCTTCAATTCAATAACCTGATCTCCAATCTGAATGGGCTTTCTCAGTGGATGTTCCACTTTTTCCCCGGTGCCGGGGCCAGCAGACACCTTATCAGGCAGTCTGTTGCCTTGCACCATAACGCGGATCACCCCATCCACTTTGTAAATCTCAGCTATAATCTTCTGAGCTGTCTCAGGGGATAGGATTCTACTGGGAAAGATTTCGATTTGAATAGAATCTTCTATATTTGAAGCAGAGTCTGACATCGTTAGACCTTTTGAACTATATGCTTAGAGCGCTCCTGCAACTGCCTTAATCGGCTCGCGGAATTCTGGTATTGAACCAAACACGTCACCAATCAGGCCGGATGTTGATTCGATTGTGAACATCTGAGTGCCTGCATCCAGTGCTACTGCTGCGCATACACAGGGGATTGCGAATCCTCTGGAGTGCCTAGTAACGACGTGGTTACCGTTGAAGACACCAGGCCCACCGCCACCATAAATGGAGTGGCTGAAGAATGAGAACCCTACTGCGGTACCCTCTACTTTACCGTAGTCGCATCCTGGAAGACCGGTTTCCTTTTCAAGGATATCGTTGAAGTAGAGAAGTGTTGAGGAAACGTTCTGAGCTGCACGGCCTGCACCACAGTTCACGAGAGTAGCTGCAAGAGTACCGACTGCTGCACAGGCATTCCACATTGGAACGTCGTTTGCTTTGTAGAAGTTGTATCCAGAAGGAGCAGTCTTGTCAACAGAGATAATACCGTCTTCAAGTGCCCTGCGAACAACGGACTCGATAACGGTTCCAATGGTACCGTCTTTACCGTTTTCCTTTACAATGTCATATAAGAGGTTGTTACCGTTAAGACCCTGGTATGCAAGACCGAGGAGCTGATGTCTCTCGAACATGCCTACTGCTCCGCCCATCTCGAAGATACCAGCCTGCTCGTAGATTGAAGAGAGAGCTGATGCGTTCATTGCATTCCTGTTGGAAATTGCTGCAACGTGGTTGGCCATGATATTTCTGAGGGAGAAGCCAAGACCTTCGTTGTTCTGGGGGATACTGAGAATACCCTGAACCTGTCCTCCCATGAGATCCATTGTCTGTGGGTAGCTTCCCCAGACGGCAGCCTTTACGATAGGAGCATCATATGGGTCGGTTCCAAACATGTCCAGAATAGTCTGGGTGACAGCTGCTGCACCAACTGTGGTTGCGGACATGAAGTCGGCACCTGCAATCATCCTGGACTGTGGAGACTGGATCAGAAGGCTCTTTCCACCCTTGACTTTGATGATGTTGGTGTCGTCGCCTTCATCAACCTGGACGAATTTTTTAACATTTTCTGCAATTGCATCAGCATTGCCTACAAGGTCATAGTTAAGTCCACGGCCTAAGATCTGACGGCCCTTTCCGCCCATCTTGCCGCTGGCAAGTGCACCCTGGATACCTGCGAGGTTGACTGCAACGGACCTCTTGGTGTCCATGATGATCTTTTTAATTGCTGCGTTTCTTGTTGGAGCAAGGCTCATAATGTCGACATTGCTCTCGAGCAGTTTTCCTCTGTCGTCGTAGATGTCTACTGTGTCAGACACTTTAATTTCCTCCTTAATTTATTAAAATCATTTTGGGACTGGTCACCTACTCGAGTGCTTTTGCACTCAATAAATCAAGTACCGCTCTGTTTTTAAGTGTCCACTTTCCCAATGAAAGCTCATTCGTTTAGAAGGTACTTAAATCTTTTGTGTTCTCCGATGAATGAATTCATCCATTTTTTTAAAATATATTTTATTAATATAGAATCTATTTTTGTGAAAATATATAAGAAAACGATATCAACGGAAAAATTATGTTTTAATAATACTTAAAGACCGAAGAGAATATGTCAAGATACTTAATGAATTTTTTTTCTTAATTGATTGAGAATTTGCACTAAATTATTTCATATGTTATTTTGCTTCCAGAGAGTCATACCAAAAAGATTTAGTAATACCTAGTAATACGAAAGTTTAATATGGAAGTAGTTGTCGATGTAGGCGGAAATCCAGGGGTAGACTGTAGAGGCTTCTGTAAGTATTGTTATTTTAAAAAGGTCAAAGACGTTCAGCCCTTGGGCTGCAAGTATTGTCTTCCTTTCAAGAAAGGGTGTGACTATTGCACACGTAGTGTAAAAGAATCATATTCGGGTTTCAAACCCCTTCAGATGGTACTGGAAGAAACTGCAAGAAAACTCTATTTCGCAAGTGGAGAGATAAAAAAATTCAGTATCAGTGGAGGAGGGGATTTAAGCTGTTACCCCGAACTGAAGAATCTTGTTTCTTTCCTGTCTCAATTCAAGACTCCCATACACCTGGGATACACAAGCGGAAAAGGCTTCAACAAGCCTGAAGACGCTCTTTTCTACATAGACCACGGGGTCACAGAGGTAAGTTTTACAGTCTTTGCGACCGATCCGGCTCTAAGAGCTGAGTACATGAAAGACCCGGAGCCTGAAGCTTCTATACAAGTTCTTAGAGATTTCTGTGCTCATTGTGACGTATATGGGGCTATTGTACTCATTCCGGGAGTAAACGATGGAGAGATCCTTGATAAGACCCTCAGTGACCTTGAAGCTATGGGTGCAAAAGGAGCTATTCTAATGAGGTTTGCAAATTTTCCGGAAAATGGGCTTATCCTGAATAACGCCCCTATCATTCCGGGTATAATCCCACACGGTATCCACGAATTCACAGAATTGGTACGGAATTCTGCAGCAAAGCACCCTTCCATGAGGATTACAGGAACCCCTCTTGAAGATCCCTTAATTGGTTCTCCTTTTGCTATCCGAAATGTTCCCGAAGCCCTAGAAAAACTTCCGAGAATTACAAGAAGAGCCACTGTCATTACAGGCCAGATAGCAGCTCCAAGGCTGAGGGAAATCTTTGAAGCTCTTGGAGGCTCAGTGAATGTTGTTTCCCCAAAAAAAGACATCGGATGCCTCATAACTATTGAGGATCTCAAAAATATGGATCTCTCAGAAGTAAGCGAGACTGTTTTTATCCCAGGAAGGGCTTTTGCTCATGATATGGAAGTTAAAGAGGCCTTTAAAAGAGACGGTGTTGATAGGCTTGTTCGCAGGGGACCGGAGCTTCTTTCTGTAGACGGCGAAATGTCAATAGGAATGAAAAGAGAAGAAGTTCTGGAATTGGAAATTAAAAGCTTTAATGAGCTTATAGGGCAAATTAATTCCCTTGGGTTACCTGTGGCATGAATAAGGCTATAATTAAAATCCCAGTCCGAATCTGAGAAAAGAGAGTGAAAAGTATAAAAAAATAAATTCCGTCAAAGATACAGATAATCAAACAGATACTATATAAATAGCGCTGTAATTATATAATTACACAAAAAGTAGATAGGAAAAGTTTTCAAGTTTGGGAGAGTGGATTTTTTCCTATAAGGGTGCAATCGAAACCTGAAAAGAATCACTCCCAGAAGAAGAACAGTAATGTGGACAGTAAAATTAGAGAACTAATCAGTAAATACTACTGTACTTTTGGGCTCTTAAACTGCCCTGCCTCCTTTCAATTCAGCAGATTAATTTTTTTAATTTTTTATAATTATTTATAATTCTTTTATTTCATTCTCAGCGCGCAGACCCGGACATGAAATCCAAAAGCCCTAGTTGTTTAACCCTATGATTCTCGAAAAGAGAACATATGTCTTTATCCAGAAGTTCAATTCTCTGTCGGGTGTAACTGGAAACTCCATATCGCTCCCCAATTTCTTTTGAGATCTCCAGATATTTACGAACAGCTCCTTCGTGTACGGTCAGCACTACATTACCTCCGCATTTAGGGCAGGCCCCGGTTAGCGGAGGGCGCCTGAACTTCTCTCCGCATTTTATACAGCGCATCCGCTGCCTAGAAAAAGAACGGAGATTTCCGAGAAGATCGGGAAGAAAATGAGATTTGAGTACTCTTTCAGCCACATCGGGAGCATCCACTGCCCTTATTTTATTAGCAAGAGAAAGTTGAGCCTCCATTTTTTCAATCATACTTCCAAGAGTCTTATACGAAGAATTAAGCGGGCCTGCAGCAATATCCGTAGTATCATGTGTAAACATTAAATGCTCGTATTGCTCTGGGGTTCCAAGTCGACCACTCACCAAGTCCATAATACCTTCAAGTTCTGTGGGATTTTTGATTTCCTGAGTAGCCTTGTAGAACTCTAGAGGATATCTTGCAATCACATCTATATTATGCGCCTCTTTGTCTACTTCTTTGGGATCGATTCTGGTAGTAAGTACAAGAGGAGCATCCATTTTCCCACCCCTTTTATCAGGAAGATAAGATCTTGAGAAGTTAAGTATCCCATCCATGAGAAGCATTACGCAATCTTCATCCCCATCACAGTTCCTACGTTTTGAAGCATGAAAGAAAGGATGAGCATAACCGACTGAAGCTTTCGTAAATCCTATTAAACGCCCTAGCACGCCTGCAGAGGTGTGCGGAGCAAGCCCGATAAGTAGTACGCCTACAAGATCCTGGATTGTTTCGGCATTGTAATAGGGTTCAACCCCATAGTATTTCACAAGTAGGTCATCCACGTATTGTGCGGTACGCAGCATATACTTGCCCCCGTCATAAGAGATAACAAGATCCTGGACCTTCAGGCAGACAACCTGATCATCTCTTTCAAGGGGATTTCCGTAAATATCCTCAAGATAACCGAGTTCCCGTAGCCTAGCTGCTGTTATCCCGATTTCGTCAGCCCTGATATGTGTAAGTGGAATATCCGACATATCATAACGGACAGTTCCGTCTTTAAAAATATAGACATCATGTTTTGCCCGCAAAATTCCCTTTTCCAAAGGTTCAGGGGTCATCTGCCCGTTCATAAGCCGTTTTACGCCTTTGATGAGGTCCATTTTTTCCCTTTCTCCTACATTCTCAAAGGCCTGCTTATAAATTGAACGAAAATCCAGTTTAACATTTGCAACGGAAGTTAGCTTTCTACCACATTTTGGACAGGTTTCAGCTCCCCTAACATCAATTTTACAACGCGGGCAGGAGAACTTGGGATTAGTATATTCTCCGCAGTCACAGCGCCAGAAATAAGTCTCTTTGCCACAAGCAGGACATTCCCTGATTCCCATTTCTACTTCAATTTCGCCAATTTTTCCATTCATGGAAGCCGAATAAGCTGAAGCAGATACGAGATTTCGAGTAATTCCTCCGGCGTTACCTATGGGAAAGAGAACCTGAGCTGCAGGAGACATCTTTCGCAGGTCGGATTTTTCCGGTCTTCCCATCCTTGCCCCTATTCTCGAAGGAGCTCTAGGGAAAACTTTAAACCCGCTTAAAAGAGCTGCAGCATCCACCATATTGTCGGTATCAGGCATCTGGGCTTTCTCTTTCAGGTCGCAGTCAAGCCCAAGGCAGAAAATAAAAGGAAGAGCTTCTTCGATCATGATTGTGTCAGCTTTTACCCTGTGAAGTACAAGGAGCTTTTCAAGTACGAGTTTGATACCTGTTTCCACGCAGGTTTTCAGGGGCAGCCTGAGAATGCCATTTTCAACTGAAAGGTCTCCATTTTCGGCCACAAACTTCCTTAAAACTTCAAATTCACTTCGGTTTATATCGTGCCAGAGGTACGTAAACTTCGGATGGAGAGGGACATCATATTCCTCTGCAAGCCTGAGAACCAGAGCTGCTGAGGGGTCTTTCAGTTCGGCTTCAGGTATTGTTTCATGGCAGGCTGCTTCATAGTCGTAATGCCACCATTCGAAAACGTAAGGTGAAGGCATGAGAGGATGATTGTTTTCCAGGAAGTCCCCGTAATTAATCAGGATCTCCCCGATATCTACTATTACCTCAACCTGTGAGCGAAGCTCATAAGCTTCTTTTATATCGTCTACCCGGACAAGGTCTCCGGAACGAAGGCGCACAGTTGGCCCTTCTATCGAGTCTACGGCAGACATGGCTGCAGCTTTTCCAGGCCTTTCAACCTTGAGCTGAGTTCCGTTAGTAACAAAATCGTCAAGCAGAACCATACTAGATGGATTAATTCCTGCAGCTGCAAAAGAAGTGTTTCTGGAACGTCCGTAGCGGAGCCTGAACCCTCCTGGCCTTGAAGGATGGGAAAAAACCGGCCTGCCTGCAATAAGGTCTCTTATGTACTTATCCTTCGGCTTGATCTTGTTTTTCTGCTCATCTTCTTCATTGCCTCCGGTTTTTGCACCCCCTATGAGGACATCCAGCCAGTCCCATCCGTCCATGTTCAACTTGTTAACGTGTTTCTTGACTTTGGGGGCCTTAAGGGCGAGCCCTTCGGCAAGCACAAGGCACATTCCCCCTCTGATGCGGTTTGTCCCTATTCTCTCAAGATCTCTGTGCCCTTCAACCTCAGCTTCTTCGGTTGGGTCTCCGTCAATACAGACAGGGCAATTCTCGACTATCAGGCGGATCTCGTCTTCCGAAGGCATGTATTGCAGGCTTGCGACTCTCTTGTAAAGAACGATCTCTTCTACATAACGCTCTACTTCCTCAGGCCTTGGCTTGTAGCGGTCAATTCCTATCCCACGCCTTACGTAATCACCAACGAGCACGGAAAGGGCCTGGGCTGTCCCGCCTGCACTCCGGATAGGCCCGGAATAAAAAATCCGGATATACTCGGAACCATCGTCATTCTTTCCCAGTTCTACCTTATTAATCCCTTCAATCGGGGCTGCAACCACTCCTTCTGTGATGACAGCCATGGAAACCCGGATCGCAGCTTCAACTGCATCCTTTTTTGTTGCAAAGTTCCCCACTTCTCCTTCTGCTACCTGACGCCCGATTTCGAGAGCAGATTCTTCCCTTGACATTTTTTCTTCAAGTTCTCGGATCTTTACAGCGACTCCTTCTACCCCTATAAGGTTCTCAACCCTATCCGCAAGATCTTTGGCAAGGGGAATTTCCACAATGGGCTTTGGGTCTCCTCCACGAGCTCGAGCTGTATTCGCGATCTTGATCGCTTCTTTGAGCCTTACTTCAAGTTCGTCGAAGTATTCATGCATTTCCTTACTTGCAATTGTTTCGCCCATTTAAAAGCCCCTTTAAAAAGAAAAATTGGTATTATCTCGGCCTGCGAAGAGATCCGGATGCAAGAATGCTTGAAATTGAGGTTACAAAAAGGACAAAAATGCCTACCCAGATAATATAATTTCCTACCTTCTCCATGCCCAGAACTGTTAAAAGCAGGCCTGCAGCCAGCACTACCAGGTTAATCTTATTTATTTTTTTGTTCTGATCTACGACTTTTTTGTAAGCCCGCAATTTCACCAGATTTTCCTTTTTTTCTGCTTTCAAAACCATCCCTCTCAAACATTTAATTAAATCTGCAATTCTGCATTAATTCTGCATTTCTGCATCACAATTGAGCTTAAACAATAATCTTTATGGAGGACGCTTCCCTCAGTCGGTTGATGAGAGCTTCCCCAAGCCCAGAACGGCTGAAAGACCCATCGGCTACGATTACATCAAGCCCTTTCTTATCAAGCTTTCTGAGCCCTTCAAAGAGTTTCTTGGCAGCCACTTCCGGCTCTTTTCTCGATCCCAGTAAAAAGCACTCAGCTGAACCCAGATTTTCCGAAGCAAGGAAAACTGCGATTTCTTCACTGGTTTCCTCACTGAGAAGGAGCCCTACTTTCTGACTTTCGTTTCTGTAACTATCAAGTAATTTGATAAGCTTTTCTGAAACAGATTTTCCTTCTCCTTCCACAAGCACGACCTCTGTATCAGGAGTGTAATGCCCGTATTTCCGACCTGCCTTCTTTTCCGGCAGATTAGATTCGTCACCAGCTTCGCCGCTTTTGTATCCAGACCTCACTTTTCCTATAACGCTTTCAAGCTCATCAACACTTATGGCTCCAGGCCTGAGCACAACAGGCGGCTCGACAGTCATATCAATTACAGTTGATTCAAGCCCTATGGAAGCTTCTCCTCCATCAAGAATCACATCAATCCTGCCTGTAAGATCCGATATGACATGGGCTGCAAGGCTGGGACTTGGCTTTCCTGACAGATTGGCACTAGGAGCCGCAAGAGGAGTACCTGCTCTCTGTATGAGTTCCAGAGGAATTCTATGATCAGGCATGCGTACTCCTATTGATTTTAGTTTTCCGGAGGTAATATCGGGAACAATCTCGTTTTTTTCCAGGATAATCGTAAGAGGACCAGGCCAGAAATCATCCATTAGCCTGAAAGCACTTTTCGGAATGTTTCTTGCCACCCTTTCAACATCTTCCCTTGAGTGAACAAGCAAGCTAAGGGGATTTGCAGGAGGGCGCTTTTTTGCCTCAAAAATCTTCAGGACTGCTTCTGGATTAAGGCCGTCAGCTCCAAGCCCGTAAACCGTTTCCGTGGGAAAGGCTACAGTCCCGCCATTTTTGATGATCACTGCCGCCCTGTCAAGGACGGCATCAAAATTTTCTTCGGAAACCCGAAAAACCAGGGTCTTTACTTTATTTCCGTTTTCTGCTTGCACAGGGGATAAACTCCTTTTCAATTGTTATTCCTGTGATAACTATTCCTGCTATTCGTTTGCCGGATTACTTCTTCAGCCACTTATCAAGAGCAACCTCGAGTTCCTTGTGATTTTTCGCATATTCCTGCAGGGTAACACCCTCAAGGGCTGCTTCAAGTGCCTGCCTGCAGGCAGTGGCTCCGGCTGCCGTACCCATAGGATGTGCATGAATTCCACCGCCGAACTGCATAATAACATCCCTTCCGAAGATAGTGTACAGGTCAGGAATCATAGTAGGGGCAAGCCCTCCTGATGCAACCGGGAACATGGGCTTCAACCCTCCCCAATCCTGGGCAAGGACGTGCTGGCTTTCATCTGCAGGCACACTGTCGAGCACACACTCATCCCTGAGAGATAGAACTTCGTGTTTTTCTCCGTGCATCTTCCCGACAACTGTACCTATGTGAAGCTGGTCAAGCCCTATCAGTCTACAGAGCTTGGCAACGACAAGCATGCTTATCCCGTGGCGTGGGTTACGGGTATAGGCCGAATGCATGCATCGGTGGGCATGGAGAGCAATTCCCACATCTCCGGCTTCTTCCCTAAGGGTCTGAAGTGCAGTCCAGCCTGCAGGTACGATATCTATCATTGCATAGCTGGCACCAAGGTCTTTGAGGAAGTTCATACGGCGGATCATTTCCTTACAGGTGGGGGCAGTAACGTTGCAGAGATACATTTTACGCTCTCCGGTTTCAGATTCTGCCTTTTCTGCAAGCTTCAGGGTGAGTTCGGCTCTTTTTTCAAAGCGGTTAAATTTCTGATCCGTGAGATTCTCATCATCTTTAACAAGGTCGCAGCCGCCTACAAAGGAATTATAAGCCACTTCAGCATGCTTTTCAGAAGTCAATCCAACTTTCGGCTTGACAATAGTTCCTATTAGAGGCCTGTCCTGCACACCTGTAAGTTCCCTGATTCCCGGCAACCCGAATTCAGGACCTCTAAACTCACGGATCATCGACTTAGGAAAAGCAATATCCTGCAGCCTTAGATTGTCAACAACTTTCATGCTCAGGATATTTCCTGCGATCGCACTGAGCACCTGCGGGACCGAACCAAGTTCAAAGAGATCTTCCGAATAAGCTACCTTTACAGTCTGTGTGTCCTCGTCTACATAAAAAACATGAGGTTTTAGCTTGGCTGCAAGTTCGGGACTGAGTGTGGCAATTTCAGTCCAGGAATCTATAGAGCTTTCCCCTGCCATATGGGTTGCAGCCTCCTCAAAATTAACTCCTGCTGTCGGTTCGATATGGAATTCACATATCAGATCGGTATCCTTTGGGCCATAACCCGTATCTATATAGTCCCTTCGCATTGTCTTCCTCCTAACTGAATAGGTTAATCTCCAAATAAAATACATTGAAATATGCTAAACAGAATTATATTCCTGATTGAAGGAAGTAGCTGAACGTAAATAAAAACTTATTTACTTGAAGGAGCGAATCTGGATTGAAAAACAGAAAAATGCACGAAGAAAATAAAAATAAAGCATTTCCTTAAATATAAAAAAGGTTGTGGATAACAAATCTCAAAAATATAATAAAAAGTAAATTTAAGATTTTGAGTTATCCACTTAAAATAGTGAAGAGCAAAAGATATTTTCCTTCAAATTTAAGGTAAATTTTTACTCTTCACTTTGGGGATGTAGTGGTATTTTGAGTTTATTTTTCGAATTTAGCTAATACATAAACTTTCCATGTCTCTTAGGCTTTTTCTCATTCACTCGAAACTATTACTTGGTTTAACTGTTGTACTAAATTAAAGGGGCACATTTTAAGTGTCAGATATTGAATACAAACAGTATAACGAAATATACGGTCATCGAGACAAGTCCAAGAGGTAATCCAAGCCTTGCCCACTCTTTACTGGTTATACCCAATTTGCTTGCAGAGATAATATTCGGGATATTTCCTGGGATCAGCATTCCACCTGATATTAGAAGTCCCATTAGTATGCTTTTTATCTGGAATTCGCTGAGGATAGGCCCGATCTCAGCAGCTGCTAAAGTAGCGTTATCAAGAACGGCTGAGACCATGTTAATCCAGTAAAGAGCCATAGACGGGACCTGAATAAAATACTCGAAGATAATAGGCTTGAATCCTTCCCCAAGCAATACGAGTGCTGCAATAAACACATAGACCTTGACAGCCCTCATTATGACGTCTTTTACAGTCTCGTTATAGTCTGCAGCTTCCATTTCATGCTCACTTGCATCGGCTTTTCCAAGGAAGAATATTCCAATAATACCATAAGCAAGGATGCCTGGAAGAATATATTTACCAAGCATATTAAATAAGAACATGAAATCAGCATGGTAAGGCGCACCTGAAAGTTTTGAGATAGCGATTGTCGAAAGAGGTTCGCCAAGAGGGGTAAGAGCAGCGCCAAGCCCGATTGAGAAACATGCAATGATTGTCAGGTCTACCTTGGCTTTTCTTGAGAGAGGCATCGCATTAACCACCTCAACAAGAATAATTGCCGCAAGAATAGCCGACATCACGCTTGAAGATAAGCCAAGGACAACAATGAGAACAAAAGCCAGAACCCTGACTGAAAGCATATCAGTCAATTTTCTGATTGCTTTATGAATCGGAGCATGCCATTTATAGATAATCAAGCCGACAACTAACACAATCTGAAATATACCTATTGGTATGCCGGCTATATCTCCAACATGTAGTGGTGCAGTTAGTGATTCTTTGATTATCTCCAAACTCCAACCCGTATCTACGCCTGGAATCTTCGCAAAACCTGAAAGAGTCATTGCAAGCACTCCGCATATGAAAAGGAATACTTCCAGATTCTCTTCAATAACATGTATTTTAAAAGGTCCTAGCAACACGGCCAGGAATATCACAAGAAATCCTATTAAAACTCCTAGATCAAGAGCCATCATTTTTCCTCCTCTGGTAATTTCTGGATTATAGATTGCCTGGGGAGACTTATATACTGATGAATACTACAAAGTCTCAAGTATCTGGTCATTAAGATGACCTACTTTGTCATATATTAGCCTACAATATAGGATCTAATAATATATTAATTCCGTTTATATTCAATTTAATGTCCTGGTTGTCCAAAAAGAGCTTAAATTTAATTTACACTGGGGGGTTAAAAGAAAATCTGTTACTAGAGCTTGCAGAAACTACTTTTATTATTTAGATCGACATTGCAAACTTTACATATATACAATACAAGCAAGCTTTCCAGAACCATTTCAATTAATATCCTAACAGCACTTTTCACGCAGAACGTATGGCGCTTGATCTGGAGCAGGCTGGTTCTGTCTATGCATTTGTCAGATTCAAGTAAACTAGTTTTCTCAGTCTGTATAAAGGATTGGAAGATAATAACCAGATTCTGGAGAATCACTCAATTGTCAATTCAACCAAAAGGGTTTCAGCCTTTTCCTTGTTCGAGACTATGCGAGACTTAAAAGCAGAGCATTAGAAATCAGAGTAACGATTATAGAAAAGGCGTAATAAACTTAGGGATGGATGTAGGGGATTTACAACTTTATAATTAAAGCTTAAATGTTGAGCACCTTATTATAACCTTAGTTTGACAGTATCCACTAATTGGTATTGAATCTCTATGCTA